>ERZ767310.1986-NODE-1986-length-11071-cov-5.186728_pt1 | contig 11071 bp, 8 predicted proteins | sample MGYA00374954_ERZ767310 | MGnify/ENA primary metagenome ERZ767310 (study PRJEB28948, sample SAMN06267188) | marine metagenome | isolation source: Columbia River Estuary | place: USA:Columbia River Estuary, USA | collected 2013-07-23 ...
AGATTCTCTTTTTACTCTTTGGAAGAGATAAATTAGAGTATTTTTGCCAGCTTTAGACAACCTATGGATTCTATTCGAAATATTGCAATTATAGCCCACGTAGATCACGGTAAGACTACTTTAGTAGATAAAATTATTGATCATTGTAAGGTTCTTGATGATCGTAAAGAAAGAACGGAGTTATTGCTTGACAATAATGATTTAGAACGTGAACGAGGAATAACTATCCTTTCAAAAAATGTTTCTGTTGTATATAAAGGTGTAAAAATTAATGTTATTGATACGCCTGGCCACTCTGATTTTGGAGGTGAAGTAGAGAGGGTGTTGAAGATGGCTGATGGAGTTTTATTATTAGTTGACGCGTTTGAAGGTGCCATGCCTCAAACAAGATTTGTTTTAGGAAAAGCTGTTGAACTTGGGTTGAAGCCAATTGTTGTTGTTAATAAGGTTGATAAGGAAAACTGTACCCCTGACATTGTTCAAGAAGCAATATTTGATTTAATGTTTAGCTTAGATGCTAGTGAAGATCAATTGGATTTTGTTACTCTCTTTGGGTCATCCAAAGAAGGCTGGATGAGTCTAGATTGGAAAGAAAAAACAGATAACATTCAACCTCTTTTAGATGCTGTGATTGAAGTAATTCCCGAAGCGCCCTATAATGTGGGTGACCCTCAAATGCAAATTACATCTTTAGATTATTCAAAGTTTGTAGGTAAAATTGCTATTGGAAGAATTTTTCGAGGGGATCTTATAGAAGGAAAAGATTATATATTATGTAAGGCTGATGGCGTAAAAAAGAAAGTAAGAATAAAAGAACTCCATGTTTTTGAAGGGATGGGAAAGGTGCAAGTTAAAAAAGCAAGGTCTGGAGATATCTGCTCAATTGTTGGTATAGAAGATTTTGAAATTGGCGATACTATTGCAGATCTTGAATCTCCTGAAGAGCTTCCAAGAATTGCTATTGACAAACCTACAATGAGCATGTTGTTTACAATAAACAACTCTCCTTTTTTTGGGAAAGAAGGTAAATATGTTACTTCAAGACATATAAGAGATAGGCTATACGCTGAACTAGAAAGAAATTTAGCTCTAAAAGTTGACGACGGTCCAACCGAAGATAAGTTTAATGTATATGGAAGAGGAATTCTTCATTTATCTGTTCTAATTGAAACAATGAGACGAGAAGGCTTTGAGCTTCAAGTTGGAAAACCACAGGTTATTTATAAAGAAATTGACGGGGTAAAATGTGAGCCTATGGAGTCGCTTGTAATTGATGTTCCTGATGAGTTTTCTGGAAAAGCCATTGAGCTTGTAAGTCAAAGAAAAGGTGATATGTTAGTTATGGAGCCTAAAGGATCTTTACAACACCTTGAATTTGACATACCTTCAAGAGGGTTGATTGGATTAAGAAATAATATTTTAACAGCTACAGCTGGTAACGCTGTAATGACTCATCGATTTAGAGAGTATGGGCCTATTAAGGGTAATATTCCTGAAAGAATGAAAGGTTCTTTAATTTCAATGGAAGCTGGGGTAGCAACAGCTTTCTCTATTAACAAGCTTCAAGACAGGGGTAGATTTTTTATCTCTCCTGGTGCTGAAATATATAAAGGGCAGGTTATTGGGGAGAATACTCGAAACGATGATCTAAGCATTAATGTTATCAAAGGGAAGAAGCTTACTAACATGCGAACCCAAAGCACAGATGCTGCGGTTCAAATTGAACCAAAGATAGACTTCTCTCTAGAAGAAAGTATGGAGTTTATTCAAGTAGACGAATACTTAGAGGTTACCCCTAGCTCATTACGTATGAGAAAGATTGGCTATGGTGAAAATAAAAGAGGCTATTAGTTAGTTTCTCTAATTCTTATATTTTTAAAATAAGCCTTTCCTAGATGGTCTTGAAATTTATATTATAATAAATTTTATATCTTCCTATCTCTAAAACTTGATAAATGAAAAACTCACTTTATATACTTCTCTTATTAGCAACTTTTTATGTTAAAGCTCAAGATGATATAATTAAAAATATTGTTGCTGAGGCTACAGACAATTCTCATCTTGAAATTCTAGCTCACGAATTATTGGATGTTGTTGGGCCTAGACTAACCGGAACACCTCAAATGAAAAACGCTGGTGATTGGGCGTTACAAAGATATGCAGGCTGGGGAATTGATGCTAGAATTCACGAGTTTGGAGAATGGCAAGGATGGGAAAGAGGTATTACACACGTAGACCTAGTCTCTCCCAGAACTAGAACTCTTTCTGGAATGCAATTGGCTTACAGCCCTTCTACTTCAGAAAAAGGAATAACAGCTGGATTAGCAATAATTCCTGAAGTAGAAAATAAAGAGGAGTTTAATACATGGTTAAAAACAATTAAGGGGAAGTTTGTTTTAACCAGCATGAACCAGGTAACAGGAAGACCGGAGTATAACTGGGAAAAATTTGCAACCCCAGAATCTTATGAAAAAATGAAAAATGACAAAATTGAGGCCTCAAGAAAATGGAATGCCAATTATAGAAAAATGGGTGTTAATAGAAGAAACATAATAAAAACAATAGAAGAGGCAGGGGCTGCAGGAGTTTTATCAAGTTATTGGGCAGGAGGGTTTGGTGCAAATAGAATTTTCAGCGCTGGCACAAAAACAATTCCAAACATTGACTTAAGACTGGAAGATTATTCTATGTTGTATAGAATGGTTAAAAGTGGTGCTGGTCCTGAAATAAGAGTTGTTTCGACATCAAAAGACCTAGGTGTTGTTCCTACGTTTAACGCACTTGCTGAAATAAGAGGTGTGGAAAAGCCTGATGAATACGTGATTTTATCAGCTCACTTTGATTCCTGGGATGGTGCAACTGGAGCTACAGATAATGGAACTGGAACTATAGTGATGATGGAGACTATGAGGATATTAAAGGCTATTTACCCAAACCCAAAAAGAACAATTCTTGTTGGTCACTGGGGATTTGAAGAAGGCGGATTAAATGGCTCGAGAGCGTTTGTTGAAGATTTTCCTGAAATCGTAGATAACACTCAAGCTCTTTTTAATCAAGACAACGGAACAGGTAGGGTTGTTAATATTAGTGGTCAAGGGTTTTTAAACTCTTATGAGTATGTTTCTAAATGGCTATTACCCGTTCCAGGTGAAATAAAAAAACATATTAAAACTGATTTTCCCGGAATGCCTGGCGGCGGTGGCAGCGACTATGCTTCATTTGTAGCGGCTGGAGTGCCTGCGTTTAGCCTGTCCTCTCTTGATTGGTCATACAGAGACTATACATGGCATACGAATATAGACACTTATGATAAAATAATTTTTGATGACGTTAGAAGCAACGTGATTTTAACCGCAATCCTTACCTATATGGCTAGTGAAGATGAAAGCAAGGCGTCAAGAGAAAAAAGGATAATGCCTGTAAGTCCAAGAACTGGAAAACAAGCAATTTGGCCCAGGAAAAGAGCGCCCAAAAGAAAGGCTACGGATAATTAATTTATAGTATGAGAAAACTTAAACTTCTCTTTTTAATATGCGCAATGTTAACTGTTTTTGGTGGTTATTCACAGTCTAAAAAAAATAGCTTCACCTTAAAGATAAAAGTAGCTAGCTTTAAAAACATAAAGGGTGTTTTACGTGTTTGTGTAACCGATCAAAAAGACAATTTCTTAAAATCATGCGCGTTCTCAAAAATAGTAGTTGTTGAAGATGAAGCGGTTTCCTTAAAAATAGAAAACATAGAAAAAGGAAGTTATGCTGTTTCGGTTTACCACGATGAAAATAATAACGACATTTTAGAGACAGCTGGATTATTTGGTGTTCCGATTGAACCATATGGTTTTTCAAATAATCCGTCAATGACATTTGGTCCATCATTTAAAAAGAGTGTTTTTAAGATGACTTCCGACAAAGACATAAGCATCAAGCTTAAATAGTTTTTGTTTTTTTAATATATATTCATACTTTGACTAAAATTGTCTTATGAAAACAAACCGTGAATTAGTTGAAAAAACAAAACCTCTTTTAAAAGACTCATTTGTGGAAGTTTTTGCCTGTATTTTTTTAGCTTCTGCTTTGCCTCAAATAGCACTTTCTTTCGCTCCACAAAATGTTATTTTAAACATAGTGGTGACATGTGTGTCTGCATATATTCAGCTAGGATTAGCTGTATATTGTATTGGTCTTTATAAAGGAGACGAGGTTAATTACTTAACAATATTCAGCCGCTTTAATGGCCTAAAACCTATTGTTTTTATTCTTATTCTAGTGGTGGCAATTTCGCTTGGCTTTATCTTGCTTATTGTCCCTGGTATAATTTTAGCTTTAATGTATTCACAGGTGTTCTTTATACTTGCTGATGATCCCGACGTAGAAGTAATAGAGGCTTTTAACAAGAGTGAAAAGATGATGAGGGGGCATAAGTTGCAACTGTTCATGCTTAATCTTGAAGCTGCACTTTATTTGTTTGCAGGTGTTTTCACTTTATTTATTTGGTGGGCTTGGTTAGTACCTAGATATTCGGTTGCACAGGCAGGGTTCTATGAAGAGTTAAAAAAACAAAACAACTAAGGTGACTTTTTAATTATAGATTCTTTTAGAGAAGTTATTCAAAACTTCTTAAGCCACAATCAAAACAATAAGCAACTATATATCTTTCTTTTTCAGACAGGAACATCCTGTTCAAGCCGCTAATTTCATTCAATAAACCTTGGATTTGAGTCGGAACCATGCCCTGTATCAGTGAATTTAAATAATCCTCAAATTCAACCTCATTATTATAAGAGAAAGCTTTATAGTCTTCTAGCTCAAGTTTTGTGACCATAGAATTAATAGCATCGTCTAAAGAACCTAGCTTATCGACTAAACCTAATTCAAGGGCTTTATCACCTCTCCATATTCTTCCACCAGCAACTTTAAGAACTTCCGAGAAGTCCATTTCTCTATTATTAGCAACCTTAGTAACAAAATCTTTATAGAAGTTTTCTATACCTTCTCTGAATTGCTTATTAATCTCTTCATTCATTCCTCTTCTCACATCATAAATTTCTCCAGCTTTTGTCATGCTTATACCGTCATAATTAATCCCCGCCCATTTTGCTAATGGAGATAAATCTGGATAAACGCCGTAGACACCAATTGATCCTGTTAGAGTAGTATTTTCAGCCCAAATTTCTTCTGATGTAGTGGTTACCCAAACCCCGCCAGATGCAGCGATATCTCCCATGGATGTTATTACGGGCCTTCCCGTAGATTGAAACTCCTCCAAAGCATTTGTAATCATTGTAGATGCATAGACATCACCCCCTGGACTATTAACCCTTAGAACAATCCCTTTTACATTTTCATCATCTCTTGCTTTATTAATTTTTTTTACAATGCCTCCTGAGCCAGCAGTATTGAAACCTATATTGCCACTTACAATTTCTCCTTCAACATGAATAATAGCAATCTTGTTTTTTTCTTGAACTCTTTTTTGTTTATTGCTTATGTCTTCCTCTTTTAGTGTAGACAGATATTCTCTTCCTGAAATTCCCTCAGGCCTCTCGTACTCCTCTTCACTACCATATTTTTCAATCAGATAATTTCTTGTTTCTTGCTCTGACATCAGCTTGTCAACGAGACCAGTTGAGAGAGATGTTTCATTGTTGTCACCATTATTTTCAGAGACAAGTAAAGGGTAATTGTCTCCGATATACTGAATTCTTCCTGACTCGAAGCCTCTCCCAATCTCCATTTTACTTTTATATTTTTCCCAAATCGGGGTTATAAACTCTAACCAAGCAAACCTATCAGTTTCAGACATGTCGTTTCTTGTATAACCTTCGGGGCCTGATTTAAAATCACCTGCAGCATAAACATTCATATTAACTTTAATGTTTTCAAAGAAATCTTTTTGATATAGCCTTACTCTGCTGAACCCAAATGGAAGCACTGGTTCATAAGTGTCTTTTTCCAAAATTATCTCAGTCGCTTGTGAAGCCATGAGGTATCCTGTAGTTCCCAGACCACTTGTAAAAGCAATAATCTCTTTACCATTTTCTCTTGCTTCATATAGAGCGTCTGCTATTTTTAACGCAGAAGTGTAATAAGCACTTAAGCCGTCAACATCAAGATAAATAGCTTTGAGTTCATCGTCAGTTCCAGCATTTTTAATAATTTTTAAAAATTCTTCTAACTCAATCTGATTGATGGCGCTCTCAAAAATCTCAAATTCTTCAAAAGGATCATTTGTTAAAATTGCTTTATCCACAATCACTCCTTTTGGCTCTAAGTATAAAATTTGATCCTCAGTCTCAACTTTATCAGATTCAAACAAAGACTCCCCCAGACTGAAAAGAAAACCAAATGTTATTAGCATTAAAAAAAGCACTGTAAGGGTATTTACAAAAAGCTTTCTAAGTTTTCCAAGAAGATTCTCTACAAACGAGATCACATTTTTAATTTTTTTCATAATATTTTTAAATACAGCTCTAATATAAACAAAAAGCCTCTCAAAAAGAGAGGCTTTAAGGGTGGTCCCACCTGGACTCGAACCAGGGACCAAATGATTATGAGTCATCTACTCTAACCAACTGAGCTATAGGACCGGTTAAGTGCGCAAATATACAATTTCACAATGTTTTTATAAAGCTTAAATTGAAATATTGTTTTTTATTTCGAGTACTTTTGAAAAATGGAAAGTCAAAGACAAAAAAAGATCTCTTCTTTATTACAGAAAGAAGTTGCCGAATTAATTAGTTCAGACTTAAGAAGGGGTGGATCTAAGAATCTTATTATTTCTGTAACACGAGCACGTGTTTCATCTGATCTTTCACTGTGTAAAGTTTATCTAAGTATTTTTCCTAGTGATGGAGCGCAAGAACAGTTAGCATTAATCAAACTTAATGCTCCTAAAATAAAACATGATCTTTCGAGAGTTCTTAAAAATCATCTTAGAAAAGTGCCAGAGCTTGCTTTTTTTATTGATGATTCTCTTGACTATATTGACTCAATGGAAGACTCTCTTAAAAATCCAGACAATCCAATTAAAGGGTAATGTTTAAATCTTATATATACAAAATTGCAGTTCGTTATTTTTTCTCTAAAGACTCTAAGACTATTGTAAATAGGATAAATGGTTTTGCTTTTTTAATGATCGTATCAGCTTCTTGCGTTTTACTGGTTGTTCTAAGTGCCTTTGCTGGTCTTAAGGATTTTGGTTTAACATATACAAGCTCTTTTGATCCTGACCTAAAAATTGTTCCAAAGACTGGAAGTTATTTTTATTTAGATAAGGGGACTTTAGAACAAATAGAAAACTTGAGTTTTGTAGAAGAGGCCTCACCTGTAATTGAAGAAAAGGTCGTTCTTTCTAATGAATTAAACTCTGGGGCAACAATATTAAAAGGTGTTGGGCCTGATTATTATATGACAGATGTGTTAGACTCTCTATCGCTTATAGGTGTCTTTTCCCCTACAAAAGAAAGCTCTTTATATCTTGGTGCTGACCTTGCTTCTTCTTTAGAGGTTGTAATGAGTGAGGATTTTTCTTTACTAGCAACAGCCGCTAAGCAAAAATCAAAATCTTTATTTAGTTTTTCTCCTTTTAACTCAAAGAGACTTGAAATAGAAGGAATCTATCAAATAAGTTCGGATATAGAAAAAAAATATGCCTTTGCTCCCATAAAAACTCTTGCCTCTTTGACTGGTGTTAGTGATAACTACTTTACTTCTGTTGAGGTTATGACTGGATGGGTTGTTGATAAAATGGTTTTAGAGAAAGAGATTAACGACCTCTTTACTTCTGAGGTTGTAGTTTTAGATAAGAAAGACCTAAACCCTGCTCTTTACAAAATGTTAAACACAGAAAACCTTGCTGTTTATTTGATTTTTTCTCTTGTTGCATTAATCTCTATGTTCAACCTTGTGGGATCTTTAACCATAATGATGGTTGAAAAAAAGAAGGATCTTCGTGTGCTTAAAGTTTTGGGTGGTCAAGAAGATGATTTTAATAAAATCTTTTTTACTCTTGGCGTTTTTACTTCTGTTTTTGGAGCATTGTTAGGTATTTTTATTGGTTGGGTGATTATTCTTGCTCAAAATACTTATTCCCTCATTTTAGTGCCTGGCACATCAATACCATACCCAGTTTCTTTAACATCTTTTAATGTTTTAGTGGTCTTTTTAACAATCTTTTTTCTTGGTCTTCTTACCTCTGCTTGGTCAACTCATAAAGGAAGTCGCTCCTAAGCAAGCTCTTTTTCGAAAAAACTTTTTTTAACACGATCAAGTTCTTGAAGTATTGTTGCTGGATCGTTTTCTGTTAATATTCTACTTTTAGTTTCTTTAAAGTTTGCAATCCCTTTAAAATAAGTTCCGTAATGTCTTCTAGTTTCTAGCACACCTAGAACATCTCCTTTCCATTCAAGCGCCATCTTTAGATGTCTTATTGCCATCTCTGCTCTCTCTGCAATTGATGGTTCGTCTATTTTTTTTCCTGTTTGTAAGTAATGTTTAACTTGATTAAAAAACCAGGGGTTTCCAATTGATGCTCTTCCAATCATTGCTCCATCTAGACCATATTCATCTCTCATTTCCTTTGCTTTTTCTGGACTGTTTACGTCTCCGTTTCCAAAAACAGGAATATGCATTCTCTGGTTATTCTTGATTTCTGCAATCTTTGTCCAGTCTGCATCTCCTTTATACATTTGAGCTCTTGTTCTTCCGTGAATAGATATTGCTTTTATTCCTACATCTTGTAATCTTTCTGCTACCTCAACAATTCTAATTGTTTTTTCATCCCATCCAAGTCTGGTTTTCACTGTTACTGGGAGATTGGTTCTCTTTACTATTTCTTTTGTTAGGCTAACCATTAAAGGAATGTCTTTAAGTATTCCTGCTCCCGCTCCTTTACACACAACTTTTTTAACCGGGCAACCATAATTGATGTCTATTATATCCGGATTGGTTTTTTCAACAATATCAACAGCGCCAAGCATAGAATCAAGGTTTGATCCAAAAATCTGAATTCCAACAGGACGCTCTTTTGTATAAATGTCAAGTTTTTTTGTGCTTTTAGCTGCGTTTCTTATTAAGCCTTCACTCGATATAAATTCAGTATAAACAACATCCGCACCCTGCTCCTTACATAAAGCTCTAAAGGGAGGGTCACTAACATCTTCCATGGGCGCTAACAGAAGGGGAAACGGTGGAAGTTCTATGTTGCCTATTTTAACCATGTGACAAAATTAACAATTCTTGAATTTATTTAGGTCTTGTCTGTAAAGATTATACAAAGTAAGTATCTTTGTACAAAATATATAACTTGTCAAACAACATACGTAACTTCTGTATTATAGCCCATATTGATCACGGTAAAAGTACACTTGCTGATCGCCTTCTTGATTTTACAGGGTCGGTTACTGATCGTGAGAAAAAAGATCAACTTCTAGATGACATGGAGCTTGAAAGAGAAAAAGGGATTACGATTAAGTCCCATGCTGTTCAAATGGATTACGAGGATAATGGTGAAAAGTTTATTTTAAACCTGATTGATACTCCTGGGCATGTAGATTTTTCTTATGAGGTGTCTAGGGCAATTGCTGCATGTGAGGGAGCTTTATTGGTTGTAGACGCTGCACAAAGTATCCAAGCTCAAACAATTTCAAACTTGTACTTGGCTGTTGATAATGATTTAGAGATTATTCCTGTTGTAAATAAAATAGACTTGCCCTCTGCAAACCCTGAGGTTGTTGTGGATGAAATTGTTACTTTAATTGGATGCAAGCCTGAAGAGGTTATTCTTGCTTCAGCAAAGACTGGTGAGGGTATTAAAGATATTATTCGTGGAATTATTGATCGTGTCCCTTCTCCTGAGGGAAATCCAGACATGCCTTTACAGGCTTTGATCTTTGACTCTGTTTTTAATCCTTACCGAGGTATTGAGACTTATTTCAAGGTTGTTAACGGTAAGCTTGCAAAAGGAGATAGAGTTAAGTTTCTTTCAACAGGAAAAGATTATGGTGCTGAAGAGGTTGGAACTTTAAAGCTTAGCCAGGTGCCTAGAAAAGTAATTAAAACTGGTGATGTTGGTTATTTAATTACCGGGATTAAAGACGCGAAAGATGTTAAGGTTGGAGATACTATAACTCTAGCTAATGAAGCTTCTGTTCCTGCTATTGAGGGGTTTGAGGAAGTGAAGCCAATGGTTTTTGCTGGTATTTACCCTGTTGATACAGATGACTATGAGGATCTTCGCTCAAGCATGGAAAAACTTCAATTAAATGATGCCTCTTTGGTTTTTTCTCCTGAAAGCTCTGCGGCTTTAGGTTTTGGATTTAGATGTGGGTTCCTTGGTATGCTTCATTTGGAAATAATACAAGAACGTCTCCAGAGAGAATTTAATATGTCTGTTATTACAACTGTTCCTAATGTTTCCTATAATGCTTATGTAAATAAAGATCCTTCTGCAAAAATTTTAGTAAACAACCCTTCAGATCTTCCTGACCCTTCAAGTTTAAACAGAGTAGAAGAGCCTTATATCAACGCTACAATTATAACAAAGTCAGAGTTTGTTGGTAATGTTCTTACTCTTTGTATTGAAAAAAGAGGTGAAATTAAAAACCAGCGATACCTAACTACTGAGAGGGTCGAATTAAATTTTAAACTACCTCTTGCAGAGATTGTTTTTGATTTTTATGATCGTTTAAAATCTGTATCTAAAGGTTATGCCTCTTTGGATTATACCCCAACTGGTTTTGTTGCCTCTAAACTTGTTAGGCTTGACATTTTACTAAACGGTAAACCTGTTGATGCCCTTTCTTCTTTAATTCATGTTGATAATTCACTAAGAGTGGGTAGGAAAATGTGTGAAAAACTAAAAGAACTGATTCCTAGACAGCAATTTGACATTCCTGTTCAAGCTGCAATTGGTGCAAAAATTATTTCTCGTGAAACAATTAAAGCTTTTAGAAAAGATGTTACAGCTAAGCTTTATGGGGGAGATATAACCAGAAAGAGAAAGCTTCTGGAGAAACAAAAAAAGGGAAAGAAAAAAATGAGAATGGTTGGAAGTGTTGAAATACCTCAACAAG
>ERZ767310.1989-NODE-1989-length-11056-cov-4.418689_pt1 | contig 11056 bp, 7 predicted proteins | sample MGYA00374954_ERZ767310 | MGnify/ENA primary metagenome ERZ767310 (study PRJEB28948, sample SAMN06267188) | marine metagenome | isolation source: Columbia River Estuary | place: USA:Columbia River Estuary, USA | collected 2013-07-23 ...
TCTGTTTTTTCGGTACAAGCCACAGATTGATACCCATTTTCAATGAGGTATTGAAGTGTTGTTTTTAAGTTTTGTTCTCTACAAATTGGTATTCTGAGTAAGGCACCTGTTGAGGTTTTAAGCGCGTCACCATTTACTGGAGCAGCACCCTGTTTACCAATAATAATTGCATCTACACCAACACATTCTGCAGTTCTTGTTATTGCTCCAAAGTTGCGCACATCTGTAATCCGATCTAGCATCAATATTAACGGTGCAGTTGTTCTTTCTGAAAGAGTTGGAAGAATATCTTTAAGGTTTTGAAGAGTAACAGGAGCTATGTGCGCAACAACACCTTGATGATTTTGATTGCGTTTAACTTCTCTGTTTAACTTTTCAATGGGAACATATTTAAGAGGGATATCTTTGACACGGCACAACTCTTTTAGTTGATGTGAAAGTCCTCCTGCAAGCCCTTTTTGAATAAAAATTTTATCGATTTCTTTTCCAGCTTCAATGGCTTCTATAACTGGCCTAATTCCATGAATAAGGTTGGTTTGCCATTCTGACTTGTTGGTCTCTTTCATCTTGTTCTCTAATAATTTCTTTTAGCCCGTAAGCTGTTCCGTGTCTCCAACCGTCAATTGCTTGTCCCCAAATAAATCTGTATTTATTTAATTTAGCTAACGCGTAATCGTTGTCAGCAAAGGGGTTGTAAACTTTCACAAATGTAAAAACCATATCCAACGAACTGGCTTCATTTCCATAAACCCATGTTTCGGTGTTAAAGTCTTTAGTAACCTTAGATGGCGGCCCCAAAACAGCGTATACAATTCCTCTGTCTGTTTTCCAACCTTCTAAATAGGAAGTGAAAAAGATGTTTGCATCTTGAATTCTATTGTAATACTCACGAACTAGTACTTTTCCTCTTGATGCAGACCCTGCACTTTTCAACCAAAATTTATCCACTTGATATTTAAGACTGTCAGGCGTGCCTTGATTCATCATAATGCTGAATTCTCTTTGGCTTGTTAAATAGCGCAAGGGTTCAGCCATTTGCGTACGATGGTTGATAAATGGAAATTCTTTGTTGAATACATAAATCGTAAATCCTTCTTTGCTGTTTTCGTTTAACTGAAAATGATAAAATCCAGGTTCTGAAAAAGAAAGTGTATCATTTGCAACAACGCTGTATTTGCGCTCTGCTTCGTATTTAAATTGAGCTGCTTTTGGGTCTACGTAAGGTGGCGTAGCTAAGGGGAATTTTCGCTTGTATTGTCGAACAAAATAAGTTTGAATTCCAGCATTGTTGTCCAAAAAGAATTTTTCACCAACCATCATATGGTTCATAAAACGAATGCGTCCTTTTAAATTGGTAAGCTTAAAGTTCTGCCTGTTTTGCTCATCTCCTAAATGGATGTCTAAGTAATTGTGGTAGCTTAACTTTCTATTTAAATCTGTGATAACAATCTTTAAAATTGGTGTTTTTACACGAACACCACTCGTATTAATCTTTATTTCGTCAAGTAATACTTTTGTCTCTTGGCTAGTCTTAACATCTTCGAAATTTATAGTCGCAGAATCTAGCATGATATTATATTCATACGATTCGTAAAGTTCGTAATGAATGCTGTAACGGCTATTGAATTTATTGTCTTCACTAACCTTGTATAACAATTGATCTGAAGAAGCCTGCATGTAAACTGTCGCTTCGCTCGGTTGGTTGTGGTATACAGAAAACATTGGTCTAAGAACAACACCATCTTGCTGATACAAATGCGCCAAGTTGTTGTAATTAATCTTAGATGATGAAGCACAACCTGCTAATCCAGCAACAGCAAGCAAAACAATAAATATGTTTAATCCTTTTTTCATTTACTCTTCAATGCCATTGTCCATAGACCTGTCTGCCAACTTTTGATTCATTTGCTTGGAAGTCTTCAATCCTAACTTACGCATTTTCTCAGATCTACTTACAAGATTTCCTTTTCCTTCCGACAATTTATTCATTGCGCCATCATATGTTCCTTTAGCGGTATTCAATTGTTTACCTAAGGTTATTAAATCTTCACTAAAATTCACAAACTTGTCATAAAGGTCTCCACCTTGACGAGCAATTTCAACAGCGTTTTGATTCTGATATTCTTGTTTCCAAATGCTTGCTATTGTCTTTAATGTAGCCAGGAGGGTAGATGTTGAAACCAAAACCACATTTTTATCGAACGCTTCTTGAAACAAACTATTGTCTGCTTGCAGAGCAGCTGAAAAAGCACCTTCGATAGGTATGAAGAGTAACACAAAATCCAAACCATCAACTCCGTAAAGGTTTTGATAGTTCTTGTCGCTTAGTCCTTTTATGTGCGCCTTGATAGATAAAATATGCTGTTTTAAGTGTGTTTTTTGGTCTTCAGTATTTTCTGAAGAAGAGAACTTTTCATAGGCCACAAGAGAAACCTTTGAATCGATAATTACTTTTTTGTTATCTGGTAAATGAATGATAACATCAGGTCTATATAATTTACCATCTTCACTAGTTAGACTATTTTGAACATAATATTCACGGTCTTTTACTAGTCCACTTTTTTCAAGAATGCGCTCCAGAATAACCTCGCCCCAATTTCCTTGAGTTTTCACATCGCCCTTCAAAGCTTTGGTCAAATTGTTAGCATCCTTGCTTAGTTTCTCATTCATATCAATGAGATTCTTTACTTCAGTTTTTAATGTGATTCTCTCTTTTTGACCTTTTTCATAGTTATCATCCACTTTCTTTTCAAAACTTTGAAGCTTCTCTTTAAAAGGATTGAGGATAACATCAATTTCTCTTTTGTTGTGCTCTGTAAATGATTTAGAATTTTTATCTAAGATTTCTTGAGCTAAAACTTTAAAGTCGTTTTTGAATTTTTCCTGAAGCTTTTCAGTTTCTTCTTTTTGCGATTTTAATTTTTCGTCTAGGGCCGCATAGCGCTCTTGCCAAACTACAACTTCTTTACTTGAAATAATAAGCTCACTTTGTTTCTCGTCTATTTCTAAACTTAGTTTTTCTTCTGATTTTTTAAGGTCTTCAAAACGTTCTTTGCGCACAAAGTCTTTTTCTAAATCAACCTCTGATGTTTGACTAGTATTGCTTTTGTTCTTTCCGAGCAACCAACCAATCAAGGCACCTACCGCCAAACCAATCAATAAAAAAACTATATCCATTTAAGAAAAAATTAGAGGGTAAATATAAGTCGAAAGCCAGCAAAGGATTATGTGATAAAGAAAAGAAATTAAGAAATTAGATTCAGGATATGAAGAAGAAAACAGTCTACTAATGCCCTCCTTTAAAATCGAGTAACGTACCCTAAATGTACCTTCGCATTGTTCACATCAAATGTGGTTTCTTGTTCCTTTCCCATTCCCACTGCTAAAGAAAAGACACCACCTTTGGTGTAGAATGAAAACCCCAACCCAATGCCGACTAAAAAGTCTTCCGCTGGTATTTCAGGAACTTGATTTCGCAGCAATCCTAAATCAGTAAAAAGAAAGGCATAGGTGTAGCGCTCTAAGAACAGCCTGTATTCTAATTGGCTATAGACATATTGAGAAGTAAATAAGCTGAGTTCATTGAATCCTCTCAATGAATTTACACCCCCGATACGGAATAATTCATTAGTTACTAGTTCTGTGTTAAAAAGTCCAGAGCCTTTTAGGCCAAGATAAAGTTTATTGCTTTTGCTGAAATCTAGGTAACCTTTGAATTCAATGCTGGTTGTGTATTGTGTCGATTTTTGATCCTTACTCGCTCGGTTACCCTGACCGAGTTCTATATTTATTAGAACGCCTTTGGTTGGTAAGAAGCGATGGTTTAAGCGATTGTACTTTGTATTTAGTAAAATGTATTTGGTATTCACGTTAGCAAACCCATCTGAGCCTTGTAAGTTTCCTGAAACACGATTTTGGTAAGAAATTGCTAATTCAGTTTTAGAGTTTGGACGCACATTTAAACCAATTTGTAAGTCGCGGTTAGAAAATAATGTGTCTTCACGGTATAGATTAAAATTGAAAAGAAATCCAAAAGGTGATTTAAACAAAAAGGGAACATCTAGATGTAAATTCAACTGTTGACTTCCTGAACGCGGGGCAGACCAATTGAACTCAATGTTTTCTGCAGCCTTAAAAATATGGTTGAGCGAAAGGTTCAATTCTCCCGTAAAAAACACGGTGCCATCGTCATTTGTATTTATACCGGCAATACCGCTAATGCGGTTTGAGGCTTGTTGATCTAGGTAGAGATAAACTGAGGTTTTCTCTTTTGTGAATAAAACTTGAGGCGAACGAGTTGCTTTAAAGGTTCCGTTTTTGTCTGCCAACTCCTGTGTTTCCTCTAATTTAGATTCGTTGTATGGCTTTCCTTTCTTTAATCCTAAATGGTAAGAGATATACCCTTCAGGGATTTTTGTTTCTGATTTTACCACAAGACTGTCCAGGCTTTTGTATGGACCAGGATAAACATCTAGAGAAGTCTTTAGAGTATCTTTGTTTTCTGAGAGTAGATTCAACTTAATTCGGGAGAATGGGTAGCCGTTGTTTTCATAGAAATCTAAAAGTTGATTTAGCAAGGCCTGTGCTCTTCGCAAACTCCAGACTTCTTCAAAGTCATTCGTTTGATAACCAAGTTCTCCTAAAACAAAAATATCCGCATTGCCTGGATCAACTAGAGCCACATCAAAGTTTTGACCAATAACTATGCTTAACTTAAGCGTATCGCTTTGCCATTGCTCACTAAAGACAGGTGTTAGGTATCCGTCTTTTCTTAGTGCTTTTAAGACTTGGTTTAGTCTGCTTGCGGCTTGTGTGCTGTCAGATAATTTAAAGCTGGAATCTGATTTTTTAAAATACTCAATAGACTGCTCGTTCATCGGAATTACAGAATAATACATCTGACCTGAGAGCTCACAAAAAAGCGAAAGAAAAAATATGACAAAGGTTATCCTCATAAAACAGAATCCCATTCAATGGGTTGTTTGTTTAACGAGTTCAATATCGAATTAGTTTTTGAAAATGGTTTACTGCCCAAAAAACCATTGTGCGCTGAAAGAGGTGATGGGTGTGCTGAAGTAATAATGTGATGTTTAGTAGTGTCAATGTGCTGTCCTTTTTTTTTCGCGTAATTTCCCCATAAGATAAAAATCACATCTTTCGTTTGATTAGAGATCCCCCTTATGACAGCATCTGTGAACTTTTCCCAACCTTTGTTTTTGTGAGAAGCTGCTTCATGCGCTCTCACAGTTAGAACAGAATTTAAAAGTAAAACACCTTGTTCTGCCCAAGTGCTTAAATCCCCAGAACCTGGAATGTTCATGCCAATGTCTGTGTTTAGTTCTTTGTAGATATTTTTTAATGACGGTGGTATTTTAACTCCAGGGTTTACAGAAAAGCACAATCCATTTGCTTGGTTTGCACCGTGATAAGGATCTTGGCCAAGAATAACCACCTTTACTTCATTGATTGGGGTTTTGTTAAAAGCGCTAAAAATATTCTGACCAGCTGGATATAAAGTGTGTGATGCTCGTTCTTGTTTTAAGAACGACTTTAAATCTCTGAAATAAGCGCTATTGAACTCATCTTTTAGAGCCGCTTTCCAAGAAGTTTCAATATCTACATTCATAGGCATAGTCAAACTATTTTAAAGGCGAAAATAGAGCTTATGGAATTTTACAGAGAGAAATTGTTAACTCATTAAGAGCAAGCGATAAGAGACCTGAAGGCAACTAATTCTAATAAAAGTCGTTATTTGTAGTATACCGAGTTGTAATTTGTAATTTTGGACACTGAAAAACGTATTAAACATTATGAAAAATATAGCAAAAGTTTTTTTATTCGTTATAGCATTTGCAGCCTTAGCTTCATGTAGTTCGCACGAAAAGTGTCCAACATACAGCGGAGAGATTGAGACTGAAAAACCAACGAATGTATAATGCTTAAACCACATATGCTAGAGGACGAGAACGGTCTTTTAGAACTTCAGGAATTATCTAAAAACCCCAAAATACAAGGGGTTTTTGTATTTAAACATAGTACACGTTGCAGTGTAAGTTATATGGCTTACAAAGGTCTAAAAGCTATGTGGAAATTTGAAGACATTCCTTTTTATTATCTGGATTTAATAAAATTTAGGGATATTTCAAACGAGGTGGCTTCTGTTTTTAATTTAAAGCATGAATCTCCCCAGTTATTGTTTATTAATAATGGTGAGTGCACCAACAGTGCAACTCATTTTAACGTAAATGTAGATACAATTCAGAAGTGGTTGAATGCGTAAACTGTTATTCATAGCGACAATTTTAATGTCTTTTTTTAGTTCGGCACAGCTTACAACAGATGCAGATTTCAAGCGTCAGGTGTACGACAATGAAATGACGGGAGGAATTATGCTCCACACTCGTGGGTTTGGTATGAACCTCCGAAGAATGCGTTTTAAAGACGGTTACAACAAGTGGGGATGGGAAGTTGATGTTGTTTCAATTCGTCACCCAAAAGAAGTCAAGCTGCAGAGTCAACTTTATTTTAATTCATCTAGAAGTTTCGTTTACGGAAAATTGAACGGTCTCTATTCTATAAGATTAGGCTATGGAAGAGACAAAGTTTTAGTAGATAAGACGGATAAAGGTTCAATTTCAATTTCGTGGATTACAATGGGTGGTCCCTCTTTTGGTTTTCTAAAGCCTGTGTTTTTAGAGGTTGCTGATGAGGACCCACTTGCAAGTCCTGATAGCAGGAGAACAGAACGGTACGATCCAGAAATTCATGATTACATAGATATCTATGGTCAGGCGCCTTTCTTTACTGGGATAGAAAAATCATCCCTTCGTTTGGGGCTTTATTTTAAGACTGGCTTTTCGTTTGATTTTAATTTATCCGATAAAAAGGTTACGACCATAGAAGTGGGGGGAATAGCAGATTATTTTCCTTCATACGGTTTATACAAAGAGGAAAAAGTACCGATTATGTATGAAACGGGCACAGTAGAGAATTACAATCTCTGGCTTCAGTTTTACATTACATTTAATTTTGGAGGAAAGTGGAATTAGTATGAGTGATGTTGCACAATTAGAAAAACCCACGAAAAAGCCAAAATGGTTAAGAGTAAAATTACCTACAGGGGAAAGCTATAAAAGCGTTCGAAAACTTGTAGATAATTACGAACTCAATACTATTTGTCAGAGTGGAAATTGCCCGAATATGGGAGAGTGTTGGGGCGAGGGCACCGCAACATTTATGATTTTGGGAAACATTTGTACACGATCTTGTGGATTTTGCAATGTTGCTACAGGTAGACCCTTAGCTGTGGATTGGGATGAGCCGGAACGTGTAGCGCGGTCGGTTAAACTGATGAAGGTTAAGCATGCCGTTTTAACTTCTGTAGACCGTGATGACTTGGCTGATGGTGGCTCTGTTATATGGGCAGAAACAGTAAAAGCTGTTCGCAGAATGAGCCCTGGCACAACAATGGAAACATTAATACCCGACTTTAAAGGAGTGATGCGCAATGTGGAACGTATTGTTGAAGTTGCCCCAGAAGTTGTGAGTCATAATATAGAAACAGTAAAACGCCTTACTCGAAAAGTAAGGATTCAGGCAAGATATACTCAAAGTATGCAGGTCCTAAAATATTTAAAAGACGGTGGACTGCCAAGAACAAAGAGTGGAATTATGCTTGGATTGGGCGAAAATAAGGAAGAGGTTTTGGAAGCAATGCACGATTTACGAGATGCCAAAGTGGATATTTTGACTATTGGGCAATATTTGCAACCAACCAAAAGGCACCTTCCTGTCGTTAGCTTTGTAGAACCTGAAATTTTTGAGGAATTGAAGACGGAGGGTTTGAATATGGGCTTTAGATATGTAGAGAGCGGTCCTTTGGTTCGTTCCTCATATCATGCAGAGCGTCATATCTTTTAAAATCAGAGGTTTAGGCACTTGATTTTTTAAGTTGTGAGGGCGCTATTTTGTTATATTTTTAGACGATTATTTTTTACAAGAACTATTAGTAGTTAAAGGATGAGAAGATTATTACAAATTTCATTAGTATCATTATCAATTTTAGGGTTAGCAGTTTTGCTCACCCAAGTAAATTCAACGGATAAGCTAGCTCAGTACCAACCTAGAAGTTTCGACCAGTTGGGTTCTCAAGGGGCCATTGAATACCTTAACATGATTAAGGCGAATCAGATTACAGGGACAGTAGATCCTGCTGATGTAGTTGCTGCTCAAAATCACTCAAAATTAAGTGCAAATAAAAAAGGGTCTTTAAACTTGCAATGGACAGCTAAAGGACCAAGTAATATCGGAGGTAGGGCACGTGCGTTATTATTTGATAAGGACGATCCGAACACAATGTTTTTAGGCAGTGTTACTGGCGGTATTTTCCGCTCAAAAACAGGAGGATCTAGTTGGATTCCTGTTCATGATAACTCAACAAATGTTGGTGTTACAGCGATTGCCCAAACAGCAGATGGCACATTGTACTATGGAACAGGAGAGGGTTTACATAATAGTCCATCTGGGCTTACTCTGACCTCTGCAGGTTTTGTAGGTGGTGGAATGTTTAAATCCACTGATGGAGGCGATACTTGGAACGCTGTTGCTTCAACTACACCTACTTCTATCACTTCAAATTCAGAATGGTCTGCCATCGCAAATATTATTGCCCATCCAACAGACGCAGGCAAAATGTGGGCAGGAACCAATCGTGGCATCAGGTACACTACAAATGGAGGAACGTCTTGGAGTAATCCTATTACAGGGCCAGGAAGTACTAGTGGAATTACGGATATGCACATGGACAGCCAAGGTGGAATCTGGGCAAGTCTTGGAAGTCGAGTTATGTATGCCGCGAATGGGACAGCATTTGTAGAAATTTCCAAAACAGGTGCAGGACCAACAGATTTGCCTAGAGGTCAAAGTAGGGTGATGGTGGAAACAGCTCCTGCAGATCCGAATTATGTATATGTTGTTATGATTGCCAGCGACAGAAAGTTGGATAGAGTTTTTAAATCAACAGACAAAGGTGCAACCTGGGCCGTCATAGGTCAGCAAACTGCTACTTGGGATCCATTCCAAGCATTTGTGGGTACTGGTTTATCTGGGAATGGACAAGGGTCATATGATTTAGCTATGCGCGTTGATCCTTCAAATAAAGACAGATTAATAATCGGAGGAATTGATTTATGGGATTATACATTAAGTGGAGGTTGGAATATTGTATCACAATGGACAGCACAACCTTTACCATGGTATGTGCACGCGGATAACCATAATATTTTTTACCACCCAACTAAAGCAAACGAGTTTTTTGTAGTTGGTGATGGTGGATTGTTTAAAACATCGGATAATGGAATTTCTTTTGTTGAGATGAACTTAGAATTCAACACAATGCAATTTTATGGAATTGGAATTGGTGCTGATCGCACATTAATTGGTGGTGCTCAAGATAATGGCACTAACATTAATGATGGCAGTGGAAATACGCCACGCAGTGCTTATGAGATTCAAGGTGGTGATGGCGGTAGATCGGCAATATCATGGTTAAATCCAGATGTCTATTTTGCATACGTTAACCAAAATCTAACTAGAACGCAGAATGCAGCCAGCAGCTGGCAACGATCTTCAGAATGGTTTAGTTCTGATATGTTGAATTCTGGATTGGTTTGGAATGCACCGTTTCGCCTACATGAAAATGCGTCTGATTTAAATTCTGCAGATTCAATTCAATTTATTGCTTACCCTGCTTTGAAGTCTTTAGGTTTTGGTAATGGAAATACAGATTCATTTTATAATGTAATGGGTCGTCCGCAGGAATCTGCCGTTTTTAACGCTTCTACATTCGTAATTTTTGCAGGTGGAGATACCGTACGTTCTGATGCACAAGGTAATTTAACTGGAGATGGAACAGGAATGTTCAACGCTGCAAACGGAGAGTTTTATGTTAATTTCACTACTGCGCCTTCAGCTGAGATCATTGCGATTTGTGCTGTTTCATATGCTTCAGGGAGTAATATAATTCTATCAAGTAAGATTAATGCTCTTCCTTATAAATACACCTTAACATCTGCTTTAAGCACAGGCGATTCGTTAAATGCTCAAGATCCTGTTCAGGCTTTTTATGTTGTAAGTGTTGGTGGTGCAGTTTGGATGACGAGACAGGCTTTAGACTTTAGTATAACGCCTGAATGGTGGAAAGTGGCAAATATCCCAGGCCAAACAGCTTCTACAATTGAAATTTCAGAAAATGGAGATGTGATATATGTTGGAACAACATCAGGAAGAGTTGTAACTGTAACCAATGTAAGTCAAGCAAGATCTTTTGAAACTGCAGATGTAACGAGCGGAACTGCTTTGACAACAGTTAAGAGCACAGTTGTGGCCGGTGGTCGATTTGTAACAAGTGTACGTTCTGACCCTAATGACCCAAATAAGGCTGTGGTAACATTGGGTAATTATGGCAATTCTGCGTATGTGTATTATTCTTCAACTGCTGCTTCTTCTAATGCTAATTATTCACAAAAACAGGGCTCTCCTACAACAGGATTGTTAAAAGCTCCTGTGTATGCGTCAGTAATTCACAAAGGTGATGGTAAGAAAGTTGTTTTGGGTACTGAGTTTGGAATTTATACTACAGACGATATTACAGTAGTTTCTCCAGTTTGGACAGCGGAAAATGATGGATTTGCAAATGCTCCAGTTTGGGACTTAGTGCAGTACAGAACAAATAAGAGTAGTGACAATACAACAACAATTAAAGAGGGCGATATTTACATTGGTTCTTATGGTAGAGGTTGGTATGTATCTACATCATTACAGACGGACCGCCCTTTAAGTACTCAAGAAAATGTTATTGAAGATAGAGTTGTTCGTGATGCATTAAAAATGTACCCTAATCCGGCTTCTGATTATACAAAAGTTGACGTTACTCTAGACGGTAAAGGTGATGTGAAAGCATCTGTTTTAGACATGAGTGGAAGAGTTGTTAAAACTGTTTCTAGGAAAGGTCTATCTCAAGGAGATCATAAAATAAGAATTGATCTTACAGGTATTA
>ERZ767310.2003-NODE-2003-length-10996-cov-4.593639_pt1 | contig 10996 bp, 9 predicted proteins | sample MGYA00374954_ERZ767310 | MGnify/ENA primary metagenome ERZ767310 (study PRJEB28948, sample SAMN06267188) | marine metagenome | isolation source: Columbia River Estuary | place: USA:Columbia River Estuary, USA | collected 2013-07-23 ...
TAATCATCGTGATTCTTTTCAAACGCGTCTACTTTGTCTTGAATATTTAAACCAGCTGTAACAGCAAATGCCCCTATATAATCTTGAATTCCTGTAGATTTCGGAGCCACAAAATCTGATAATGCCAAATTCGGCACACCTCCGGATTTCTTAGTCTGCTGACGAAGTGTTAGAAACTTAGAGTGTTTTTCATCTTCTAAATAAATGTCATCTCCTTCACTGTTTGCCGGCCAAATACCGTAAACACCATTGGCGACAACCCAATTTTCAGAAACCATTTGAGCAAGCATTTCTTGCGCATCAGCGTAAAGTTTTTTAGCCTCTTCGCCAACTACTTTATCTTCTAGTATTCTTGGAAACTTACCATGCAGTTGCCATGTTTTAAAGAAAGGCGTCCAATCAATTAAGTCAACCAATTCAGCCAAAGGCTGATTTTCTATTTTCTGCACACCTAAAAATTTAGGCTTTGTAATATTCGCCTTAGACCAATCAATCTTGAAAGCATTATTTCTAGCCTCTTCTGCGGTAAGTGTTTCTTTTTTAGTTCTATTTTTTAAATAGCCTTCTCTTACTTTTTCATAGTCTTCTCTCAAGCCTTGCTTGTATGCTTCACTTCGCTCTGAAAGCAACTCTGAAACAACCGCTACACTTCGAGATGCATCATTTACATGTACAACACCATTACTGTATTCTGGATCTACTTTTACAGCTGTGTGTGCTCTTGACGTTGTCGCGCCACCAATTAATAACGGTACATGAAACTGCTGCCGTTTCATCTCTTTTGCAACCGTAATCATTTCATCTAATGAAGGCGTAATTAAACCACTCAAGCCTATCACATCTACATTTTCTTCTTTGGCCGTTTTCAGGATTTTATCCATTGGCACCATAACACCCAAATCAACAATCTCGTAATTATTACAGGCTAAAACCACCGAAACGATGTTCTTGCCAATATCATGTACATCGCCCTTAACAGTGGCCATAAGAATTTTTCCAGCCGATCTATTCTTGCCGTCTTTTTCGGCTTCAAGGTAGGGTTGCAAATAAGCTACGGCCTTTTTCATAACCCTTGCGGATTTAACCACTTGGGGCAAAAACATTTTGCCAGAACCAAATAGATCACCAACCACGTTCATTCCAGTCATTAAAGGCCCTTCTATAACATGCAGTGGCTTGTCTAATTGCTGACGCGCTTTTTCAGTATCGTCTACAATAAACTCCGTAATCCCCTTTACAAGGGCATGTGTAATTCTTTCTTGAACAGTTCCCTTTCTCCAAGTATCGTCTTTAACACGCTCTTTACTTTCTCCTTTAAAAGATTCTGCGAAATCTAGAAGTCTTTCAGTTGAATCTTCACGTCTATCTAGCAAGACATCCTCTACTCTTTCTAAAAGATCTTTATCTATTTCATCATATATTTCAAGCTGAGATGGATTTACAATACCCATATCCATCCCATGTTGAATGGCATGATACAAGAATGCTGCATGCATTGCTTCACGTACACCGTTGTTTCCTCTAAAAGAAAATGAAACGTTACTCACACCGCCACTCACTCTTGCATGTGGTAAATTTTCTTTTATCCATTTTGTGGCTAGAAAAAAGTCAATAGCGTTTCGCCTGTGTTCTTCCATTCCTGTTGCCACAGGAAATATGTTAGGATCGAATATGATGTCTTGAGGAGGGAAACCAACTTTATTTACCATAACGTCATAAGACCTCTGGCAAATCTCAATTCTTCTTTCAAGAGAATCCGCCTGACCAACTTCATCAAACGCCATGATAATCACAGCAGCTCCCATTAACTTGAGGTGCTTTGCTTGTTTTATAAAAGGCTCTTCTCCTTCTTTTAGACTAATAGAATTAACAACACATTTTCCTTGAACACACTTTAATCCAGCTTCTATAATCTCCCATTTAGAAGAATCAATCATCACTGGAATTCGAGAAATATCAGGTTCAGATGCAATCAGGTGAAGGAAATTGACCATGGCTTCTTTGCCATCGATCATTCCATCGTCCATATTGACATCTAATATCTGAGCTCCGCCTTCCACTTGCTCGCGCGCGACATCTAAAGCTTCTTCAAACTTCTCCTCTTTAATAAGGCGCAAAAATTTTTTAGATCCAGCTACATTTGCGCGCTCACCAACATTTACAAAATTTGAATCTTCTGTAATAATTAGAGGCTCAAGGCCGGAAAGTATAAGGGGTTTAATCATGAGGTTGACAGTTAACTGTTAACGGACGACTGTATAATGCTTTCGGCATAATTAATCTGTAATCGATTTAATTAAAGCTTGAATCGAAATAATAAGGATCTCATATTTAGAATAGAATTCATCAAACAATTCTTGATTTATAAACCCTTTAGCCTTTGCTATGTGCAAACAACTCACCACTTCAAGGGCGCTTCTATTGGCTATTCTTAAAAATCTTTTAAACTCCTTGTTTGAAAGCCCTACTGAGCCTTCAGCAATGTTTAATACAACGGAATCAGCGGCTCTGTTCATCTGAGAAATCAAATTAAACCTTTCATCAGCAGGAAAAGATTTTGACAGCGTATATATCTCTACTGTTCTTTTTAAAGCCGATTGCCAGATTCTTAAATCTTCAAATTTGAATCCCATAATTTAAACGTTTAGACTATGGTCTGAGGACCTTTGACCGTCAACAAAATTTGAGGATTTCCATTGACCCGACTCCACTTTATTTCTTATTGGTGATTCATTTACTAATCTGGCTATTGTTGCAATATGCTCTGGTGTAGTTCCACAACAGCCACCAATAATGTTGACCAAATTCAGGTCTAAATATTCTTTAATCTTATCTCCCATCATTTCTGGAGTCTCCTCATACTCTCCAAAAGCATTTGGTAATCCAGCATTTGGATGTGCAGATATATTGAATGGTGAGTGTTTTTGAATTTGCTGTATATAAGGTAACAACTGATCTGCGCCTAAAGCACAATTCAAGCCTACCGAGAACAAATCATAATGTGAAATCGAAATTAAAAATGCTTCTGCCGTTTGACCAGAAAGCGTTCTTCCACTCGCATCTGTAATTGTTCCAGAAACCATAATGGGAAGTTTTCTGCCTATTTTCTCAAAAACCTGATCGCAAGCAAACAAAGCGGCTTTTGCATTAAGCGTGTCAAATACGGTTTCAATCAAGATTAAATCAGAACCGCCTTCAATCAAAGCTTCAATTTGTTCAGCGTAAGCTTCTGCTAGTTCGTCAAAATCAATAGCTCTAAAACCTGGCCTGTTTACATCTGGAGATAGGGAAGCAGTTCTGTTTGTGGGACCAACTGATCCAGCGACAAATCTTGGTTTATCTGGATTCTCTGCAGTCATTTCATCAGCGGCAGCTCTTGCCAGCTGCGCAGATTCTAAGTTTATACGGTAAACCAATTCCTCCATGCTGTAATCGGCCATGGAAACCTTGTTGGTATTAAACGTATTCGTTTCAACAATATCAGCTCCAGCTTTAAAGTAATCTAAATGAATTTCCTTTATCACCTCAGCTTGAGTCAGTGATAATAAATCGTTATTCCCTTTTAAATCGCTTGGCCAGTTTTGAAACTCTTCGCCTCTATAATCTTCTTCTTCAAATTTATGACGTTGAATCATGGTACCCATGGCTCCATCTAAAATGAGAATTCGCTCTTTTGCTATTTGCCAAATATCTGCTTTCATAATCATGCTTCTTGGCTTATCAAAAAAAATCAGGAGCTTCCGTGAAGAGAAGAACATTTAAATGCTCTTGCCTCATCTTTCCACAAATTCCAGATTGGAAACTGCAGTGGGAAGTAGCACCCGGCTCGTCCGGGTTGCTAAGACGTCATAGGGCCCATCCCTCTGTCTTTCTTGATAAGTGACGACAAATAAAAAGAAAAAAAGACAAGCGCCAAACAATTATTTCAAACACTTATAAAAACATTTGGTCAAACTATTTCAATTGTTACTTTTGGCGCTCTTGTGGATAAATTTGACTGATTGCAACCACGTACAAAAAATGCTAAAGCAGTGTACAAAGCTCAGTCAGACAGTCCACATGTTTTAAATTGAATAATAAATATTTAAACATGTCATATTTTTTTACTTCCGAGTCAGTTTCTGAGGGACACCCAGATAAAGTTTCAGATCAAATTTCAGATGCATTATTAGACCACTTTTTAGCATTCGATCCTTATTCTAAGGTAGCTTGTGAAACGATGGTTACTACAGGTCAAGTTTTCCTTGCCGGTGAAGTTAAATCCAACACGTATTTAGATCTTCAAAAAATTGCTCGCGAAGCCATCAATAAAATTGGTTACACCAAAAGCGAGTACATGTTTGACGGCAATAGCTGTGGTGTTTTAAGTGCTATTCACGAACAATCAGATGATATTAACCGCGGAGTAGACAGAGGTAACCCAGAGGATCAAGGTGCGGGTGACCAAGGAATGATGTTTGGTTATGCAACTAACGAGACTGAAAATTACATGCCTTTGGCGTTAGATCTTTCTCATAAAATATTGCAAGTATTAGCTGAGTTAAGAAGAGAGGAAAAAGACATTCCATATTTACGTCCTGATGCTAAGGCGCAGGTGACTATCGAGTATTCTGAAGATCATAAACCATCACGGATTGAAGCAATTGTCTTAAGTACACAACATGATGACTTTGACAATTCTGATGAAGTGATGTTGGCTAAGATTCGTGAGGATGTATTAACTATTGTTATGCCTCGTGTTATGGCTCAACTACCTGAGTATATCAAAGTATTATTTAACGATGAAATCAAATATCACATAAACCCAACTGGCAAGTTTGTTATTGGCGGACCTCATGGTGATTCAGGCTTAACGGGAAGAAAAATTATTGTTGACACTTACGGTGGAAAAGGGGCGCACGGTGGTGGTGCTTTTTCAGGAAAAGATCCAAGTAAAGTTGACCGCTCTGCTGCATATGCCTCTAGACACATTGCAAAGAATTTAGTTGCAGCAGGCGTTTCAGAACAAATATTAGTACAAGTTTCTTACGCTATTGGCGTTGTAGAGCCAATGGGTGTTTTTGTAGATACTTACGGCACTTCTAAAGTTGATTTAAGCGACAGCCAAATCGCAGTTAAGGTTCAAGAGTTGTTTGACTTAAGACCAGGACTGATTGAGAAGAACTTGAAGCTAAGACAACCAATGTATAGTGAATCGGCAGCATATGGACATATGGGTCGTAAAAACGAAACCGTTTCTAAGACTTTTGTAAACGGTAGCGGTGAATCTAAAACCGTTGACGTTGAGTTGTTTACATGGGAAAAATTAGACCGTGTTGATGATGTTAAAAATGCCTTCTCTATTTAAGTTTTAGTATCACTAGAATTTTATTTTTGTAGTCATTGAAACAAAATTAAAAATGAAGAGATTTAAAAAGTATTTAATGGCTTTTGGAGCTGTTGCGTTGATGGCATCATGCTATCCAGGCGGCCCTTCTTATGTCGAAGATTATGACATCACATTTGCGACAAAAGCAGATGGTGCTGATTTTTCTGATAAAGTAGCGAATAAATTCTTTATGCCAAATAAGATATTTGACATCGGAGACACGAATCAAAATGTCGACCCGGTCAATCCTATTTTTGCAGCAAAAGTTTTAGCTCGAGTTGAAGCACAAATGGTAGAGTATGGTTACACAAGAGTAGCGGATACAAGCATGGGTGAAAATTATGGCGTAGCTGTACAACGTCTAATTTCTGACAATTGGGTGACTTACTACTGGGGTGGTGGTGGTTATTGTGGCTGGTACCCATACTGGTGTGGAGGATATTACCCACCTACAGGTTCAACATATAACTACCAAACAGGTACACTATATGTAACTATGATCGACCTTGATAATTCAACTCCAACACTTCCATTTTTCGTTTGGGACGCTGGTATCAACGGTCTTTTAAGCTCCACTCAAAGTAACACTGAGGCTAGAGCACTAAATGGAATAAATAAAATGTTTGAATTGTCTCCTTACCTAAAGAAAAACTAAGATGAAAAAGATAATTATAGCCCTTTTAGTTGTGTTTTCTTTTGGAGCACAAGCACAAGATTACTTTTGGTCTTTAACATGGGATCACAGTTTGCCAATGGGCTCTACAGCCGATAAAATTAGCGCATACTCGGTAAGAGGCGTTGGATTAGATAACCGCTGGGTATACAATGAAAAATATTCTCTTGGGTTTTACATGGGATGGCACACGATGTATGAGGCAAAAGAAAATGAAACATCCGTTATAAATAATAACACTACTGTTTACGGCACTCAGTATAGATATATAAACAGTATTCCTTTGGCACTTAATGCACACTACTATTTCAACCCGCATGATAAGGTTAGTTTTTACGCTGGCCTTGGTGCAGGGGGTACTTGGTTAAATTACCGTAATGAAGTGAATCTTTGGGCGATTATAGACAAAGGTTGGAGATTTGGTTGGTATCCTGAAGTTGGGTTACATGTGCCTTTAAATAGGACAACAAAGTTGATGGCTGCAGCTAAATACCAAAATGCAACTGCTAGAAAAGGTGGTGATGCGTATAGTTATTTAAGTCTTAACTTTGGACTTAGTTGGGGATTCTTTTAGTAGTCCTTTAAAATTAAAATTTTTAACATAGCTTGCAAGAAAACGTCTCGAGAAATCGGGGCGTTTTTTTTTAATCCATTTTTTTTGTTTCTGCCTTCTCTTTCGCTTTACCCGCTCCTATAGGAATATTGAGTTTAGCAAATAAGCCACTGTTATTAGAGTTGGGAATATCTCTATAAACATCAACAAATCCGTAATAATATCTTAGCCCAAGCGTCCAGCCTGCTCCTCCCATGAGTTTGTAACCTAATCCTCCCGCTACGCCAAAATCAAAAGAATTTAAATCATCTGTATTAAACTCTTTTATTGTTGCATCACGGCCATCGATATCTGACTCAAATTGAATCCAAGATTTATACATCAAACCAAACTGAGCTCCTCCTTCAACGTAAAAGCGATTATCCCATCTGTATTTTATCAAAGCCGGCACCAAAAAGTAGTTCATTTCTTGACTGTAATTTCCTTCTATCAAAATTCCGTCAATCTCACCTTCGTATTTTGTAGCATCTAATACGATTAAATCATTATCTGTAAGTTTAGCCACACCCATATTCGATTTAACCAAACAACCTGTGTAGACATACCAATTTTCTTTTATTAAAATATCAAAGTAAAAACCAAGATTAAAATTTACCAAAGGGTTTCTAGTTTCTAATCCATTTAAATTAGAGCCGTTCACGCCTCCTTCCAAACCAAATTCGAGGCCTTCAGAATTTAGTTTATCACCTAGCAAAAGGGTTATTAAAACTTGAGACTGTGATTGTATACCTAAACATAGGAAAAGGGAAAGGATAGCTAACTTCTTCATTGCATCTTTGTTTTAAACGATAAACAATGTTAGTAATAACTACGTTAGCAAAATCACATTATTTTCGATTCATCACATATTGACAAAAATTGAAGATTATTCATTTTACATTAAGCCTGTTTCTTCTATGTATTGGATGTGCAAACCAATCGCACTTACCAGCATCTCAAAAAGATACCTTCTCACCTCCTGGCACAGTTAAAGTTTCGGACAACTTTTACTGTGACCAAAGTGAGATTAGCAATCAGAATTGGCGTGAATATGTGTTCTGGATAGAAAATAAATTTGGAGATTCATCATTGCTCTATAATGAAAGTTTACCTGACACTACCTTTTGGCATTTTTCAAATCCATATGGCGAACCCAAACAATACAACCGCTTTTTGCATCAAGTATATGCTTACTATCCGGTGGTTGGAGTTACAAGGAATCAAGTAATAAACTACACCCAATGGCGCACAGAACGTGTTATCGAAATGCTTTTAATCAATGATGAAATATTGACCTCAACACGCTTGGATTCAGTTGATCTTTACAATTTCCTAAAATCTAATTCAAAACAAGCTTGTACCTGTATACAGAATTCCAACGCATAATGAGATTTTAGATATCAATTCAAATTACAAAAAGCTAAAAAATGAACATCATGAGCGCTTAGACTCTCCCCACAGTTTTAAGGGCTGTTCTGTTTATTGTTCATCCATTCATGAGTTAAAAACCAACGCGGACGAGTATTTACATGAAGGAACTGTCGGAAATATTACTGAGGAATACAAAATGGAATCTAAGATGAACATAAACAGTGGTAAAAACCCCTGGACAGGATTTAGAAATGTATGTTCTTGGATTACAGTAGAAGAATATTTAAAAAAAGTTAACTAAACCTCTACCCTCTCTTTCATCACTACCTTAGGTGTTCTATCTGTACAAAATAGACCCCAATGTTTTTCAGGTTCAAGAGGGTCGCTTGAGCCCTTCCAATTTTCATCGAAAGCTTCAAATAGGTAAACTAAAACACCTTCATTTTGAGCCCATTCTTGCAATTGATTGATGTAAACCTGCTGCAATTCTTCATTTACGTTGTGCGGATGAATGCCACGACCATTTGAGTTAGTCGCCCAACCTGCCTCAGTTATTACAATTTGTTTGTTGGGATAGGCTTGAGCCACAACATTATAGTTTTCTATTGTAAATCGCAATGCTTCGTCTATGGATTTATACTCCCAAACAGGATAGGTGTGAATAGAAATAAAATCAACTGCTTCTCCAACTGATTTTATCTTGTCTAACCAAGGCACATAATTTTCACAAAACGTAACGGGTTGTTTTAAAGCAGCCTTTAGCTGCAAGACATAATCCAAAAGACTTTCAGTAGGGACCAAATGATCTGTCCAACTTACAGTTGCCTCATTACCTGCAGATACCGAAGTCACGATGTCTGAATATTTAGTTGCGAGCTGAATTAAATTTTCAATTCTCCGTTGGTTGTAAACTTTATTTGCCTCTAGTTCTACATTGGCATACATGCCGCCCCACGGACATTCGTAGTTGTTTACCTCAGCAACGATATACGCCCCAAGCATAACATCAAATGAGAAATTTTCATTTCGAATGACTTCCAAAACTGTTTCCGCATGTTGGTCGCAATCGTACAACCGAAGAGATGTCCAATGCGGTTGCAGTATCAACAAATCTTCTTTAATCTCCTCATAAGAAGGAGAAGCAGAACCTGGACTTTGCCCATCTCTGAAACCAGAATAGCAAATTGCACTGCTGTATGGAAGTGATTGATTCATATAACTGACTTTTTTAATACTTTAATTTTTCATCTTTATCCCACAATCCCCAATACGCTCCCACATCACCTTCGTCTCCAACTTTCCAAGATTCATCGAATGACGAAAAGTAGAACATAGGAATATCGTCTTCTGCTGACCATTTTTGAGCATTTACAAAATAGCTTATTGCATTTCTCTTAGATGGGCTCGCACCATGGAAACTCGCTCCTTTATCTGGCCATCCTGTTTCGCTAATAATTACTGGTTTGTTGCCAGCTGCAAGCTTTGTTCTGCGGTACATGTCTTTCATGTAGAGCAGAGCATACTCCTGTGCACAACCTTCCCAAAAAGGGTAACAGTTCGTTAAAATAACATCACAGATTTCTGTGAGTGCTGGTCTATTTTCAAATTCGTAATACGCATCTACATAACTTACTGGCGTGTTAGGTAGAACACTTTTAACATGTTGAATGTAATCTAGCAATTCAGACTCTGACAATTCTTCTCGGTAAAGCACCTCATTACCAACCGCAGCAATGTCTACATAGCCTTGCTGAGTCAATTCAATCAAGGCATTAATTTCTACTTGATTCTTTTCATGATCGTCAGCTAACCACGCACCAACGAGGGTTTTTAAGCCAAATTCTCGGGCTATTCTAGGAATGAGCTCATTGCCATCAGTACATGAAAAAGATCTTACCCATTTGGTATGCGGGGCGATAATTGCCATTCTGCGTCTTATCTGCTCTTCTGTAAGTTTATCGCCAGGTTCTTGACCTTCTTCATAAGCGCTAAATCCAATACCATGCAAGCCGTTTTGCATTACATCTTTAAACATATCACTCAATTTGTTATCACTTGCAGAATTAACATCTACTCCTGTTAACGCTAATAATTTCCCTATTCTTTCTGACATTTCTATCGATGTGTATTTTTAATAATTACCCAAAATTTAGGCTTAAATCATTCTTATTGAATTGTTTTGGTTTCCAAAACGGTTTATTCCTTTATTACTTTCAGCGTGCCGAGTTTTCCGTTTTGTTCCAAAACAAAAAGGTATAATCCTGACATATATGTTTTCATATCATATTCGGCCATACCCATACCCCCAGCATATTTAAAGCGATCAACCAGTTGACCACTTGCATTATAAATCCTAATATCAGTAGCTCCCGGCAACAGCTTCAAATGCAGTACTTCTTGCACAGGATTTGGATAAACTTTTACTCTGCTTAAATCCAACTCATCAATACCAATATTTTTACAACTTCCTACAACGTAAGTATCTTTATTTCCAGAATTATTCTTTTCACCTCCGTTTGGATGGGTGTAAGTGTAATAGAAATAGACTTTAGTCCCTTTACTGGCATTAATTTGAAAAGGAACATTCGGTGTTACAATATACCCTGGCATATTGCCAGGATCTGTGCCATAGTATAAAATACAAGTTGGCGAACCCATTCCTTGTAAAGAAGGTATAAATGTTAAAGTTGGATTGTTGTTATCCGCAGAAAACTGATAGTCAAAATCTCCGTCCCATGACGTGCCGCGGCAAGGAGGAGCCTGCTCAATAATTACTGGTACTAAATTAGAAATAGTTGAATCGCCAAATGAATCATATGCCACTGCTGATAGATTAAAAACACCAGGCAAAGGCTGCCATGAAAAACTATAGGGTGCCTGAGCATCAGAAGCAGATTTTATATTATCAACATAAAAGTCAACTTTTACAACACTATCATTTAAATCAGATGCAAATGCAGTAACAGAAATAACTTCACTTTCAATATATTTT
>ERZ767310.2004-NODE-2004-length-10992-cov-4.046174_pt1 | contig 10992 bp, 9 predicted proteins | sample MGYA00374954_ERZ767310 | MGnify/ENA primary metagenome ERZ767310 (study PRJEB28948, sample SAMN06267188) | marine metagenome | isolation source: Columbia River Estuary | place: USA:Columbia River Estuary, USA | collected 2013-07-23 ...
CTTCCAACCTCACTCTCAACTTCCATAGCATAAGCTCCATTTATTGTTGCTGCTGCAAAAGCTTCTGCTGGAAGCATTTTCATTTTTATTGAGGCAAGGCTTATAACAAACGGCATGTTTCCGGAAGGAGTGGAGCCAGGGTTATAATCTGTGGCCAAAACCAAAGGTAGGCCGGTATCAATAATCTCTCTTGCGGGTGTGTAAGGAATGGATAAAAAGAAAGAGCATGTTGGCAGCGCCACAGGTAGAGTATTTCCTTTTTTTAAGGCTTCTAAGTCCTCATCTGTCATCACTTCAAGGTGATCAACAGAAAGTGCATCATTTTCAACACAGGCTTGCAAACCACCAATACTGTTGAATTGATTGACATGGACTTTAGCTTTCAATCCAACTTCAGCGCCAGCTTTAATAATTCGTGTTGTTTCTTCTGGAGTGAAATACCCAGATTCGCAAAACACATCTATATAATCAGCTAAACCTTCTTTTTGAATAGTAGGCAACATCTCGTCTATTATCAAGTCGATATAATCCGTTCGTCTTTCTTTGTATTCAGGCGGAAGAGCATGAGCACCGAGAAAAGTAGTTTTAATAACCATTGGTGAGTTTTCTTTCAAACGTTTGATCACGCGAAGCATTTTTAACTCTGCTTCAACGGTTAACCCATACCCACTTTTGATTTCAATTGAACCAGTTCCTAATACCATGAGTTCTTCCAAACGAGCCATTGCATCTAAATAGAGTTTTTCTTCACTCGATTCTTGGAGTTTCTTTGCTGAATTCAAAATTCCACCGCCACGTAATGCAATCTCCTCATAGGTCAATCCTTTAATTCGATCAACAAACTCTGTGTGTCTTGGCTCTGCAAACACAACATGTGTGTGCGAATCGACAAAACACGGTAAAGCAAACTGACCGCGAGCGTCAATAACTTCAGCAGTTCCTGCTAATCCATTGAGATTGATTTCCTCCATCAAGCCAATTCCACTTATTTTTCCTTCATTAAAAGAGATAAATCCATTTTCAATAGATTCTAATTCTTTCATTTCTTTCCCTCGTCTTGGGCCATGTGCACCTGACTTAAAAGGAAATATTGATTTGATGTTAATAATGATTTTATCCATCCTGAAAGGTTGTATACTTTTAGATTGTATGCGAATGTAAGGATATGCTTGTGTTCGTTGATTTATGAAACCCGAATTTCTTGTACAATGTTTATTAACAATATGGATAGCATTAGAACAGCAATTATAAGCCTTATGTATATCATATACAGCGCTTTAGTTTCGATTGAAGACTAAATCACTTAAAGTGTTAATCTATCAAAACTGTTGATAAATCTTCTTCTATTCTTTACCGCTTTTATATGTGAGTGGTTTGTCTATTTTTGAAGCTATGCCTGGAAATACTTTCGGTACATTGTTGCGTTTAACTACGTTTGGTGAGTCTCATGGAAAGGCCATAGGTGGTGTGCTTGATGGGATGCCTTCAAACTTAAAAATTGATTTTGAAAAAGTTCAAAAGCAATTGGATAGAAGGAGACCTGGGCAAAGTTCAATAACCACAGATCGAGATGAGTCGGACCAAGTGCAAATTCTATCGGGTGTCTTCGAACAAAAAACAACAGGTGGACCGATTGGGTTTATCATTCCAAATAAAGATCAACGGAGCAAAGATTATTCTAAACTCAAAGATGTGTATCGTCCTTCTCATGCGGATTATACCACAGAAGCTAAATATGGCCATCGCGATTACCGCGGTGGCGGACGTTCATCAGCTCGTGAAACAGCAACACGCGTAGCTGCAGGGGCTATAGCAGAACAATTACTACCTAAGGTTAAGATTGTATCGTATGTGAAATCTGTTGGTGGAATTCGAACAGATATAATTGAGAGCCCATCACGCAGTGAAGTTGATCAAAATTTGATTCGCTGCCCAGATCAAAAAGCAGCAGAACAAATGATTGCCTTTGTGCAAGAATTAAAGGTCAAAGGGAATTCTGTTGGTGGAGTTATAGAATGTAGAATTTCTGGATTAGACGCAGGTTTAGGTGAACCAGTTTTCGATAAGCTTCATGCAGATTTAGGAAAGGCAATGCTCAGCATTAATGCTGTAAAAGGATTTGAGATTGGCTCGGGATTTAAAGCCTCAGAGATGTTGGGATCTGAGCATAACGATGAATTTATTGCAAAAGGTATGACTGCGACAAACCACTCAGGTGGTGTGCAAGGGGGAATTAGTAATGGAGAAGACATTGTATTTAGAGTCGCCTTCAAGCCTGTGGCAACTATAAAACTAGAGCAGTCAACTGTAGATAAAGATGGTAATTCTATCACGTTAAAATCTGAAGGACGACATGATCCGTGCGTTGTGCCAAGAGCAGTGCCAATAGTGGAGGCTATGGCAGCATTAGTTTTAGCCGATCATTATTTAAGACAAAAAGTTAATCAATAAATAAATGGGTTCAATTATTAATTTCTTTAAAAGACAGCCGCTTCATGTCAATATCATTCTTGGGTTAGTACTCGGTGTGCTGTGGTCTTACCTATCTATTGTTTTTGGGTGGAATGAATTTACTCTTGACTGGATTAAACCATTCGGGACCATATTTATAAACTTGTTGAAATTGATTGCAGTGCCTTTGGTTCTGTTTTCCATTATAAGTGGTGTTAGTCAGTTAAGTGATGCCAGCTCCTTAGGCAGAATGGGTGCTAAGACCATCGGGTTTTACTTAATTACAACGGTTTTTGCAGTAAGTGTAGGACTGGTATTGGTTAACGTTGTAAAACCAGGAAGTTTTGCGAGTGACGAACAACGCATCGTAAATAGGCTGAGCTATGAATTGTGGGTTGAACAAACCGATGGTGTTGAGTATGTAGACGATAAACGATTTCTTTCTAATCCAGCTTACACTGAATACAGTGGAGAAGCTCGTGAAAAACTAGATAGAGATTTAGCTAATAAAGGTGTATCTGATAAGATTCAAGCAGCAAAAAGCAAAAAAGACAGCAGCCCTTTAGATTTTATTGTCGATATGGTGCCTAGCAACATCTTCATTTCATTCAACAAAAATTTAATGCTTCAGATTATCGTGTTTGCCTTGTTTTTTGGAATTGCAATAATCTCTTTACCTAAAGAAAAAACAGCTGGAGTTAAAGCATTTGTGGATGGCTCGAATGAAGTATTTATCAAAATGGTAGAGATGGTCATGAAGGTAGCGCCATTCTTTGTGTTTGCACTGCTCGCGGGAGTATTAGCAACAATGGCGCATACCGAAGAGGAGCTTTTAGAAATCTTTAAATCTCTTGGGGTTTATGCCATAACTGTGGTTGCGGGATTAGCCTTTATGGTATTTGGCGTCTATCCAGTTATCTTGGCGACCGTTATTTCTAAAAAGACATCACTTTCCTTTGTTCAGGCATATAAGTATTTCCTCAAAGGGATAAGGCCCGCGCAGCTATTAGCTTTTTCCACAAGTAGTAGTGCGGCAACATTACCTGTCACTATGGAGTGTGTGCATGAAAACCTTGGCGTGGATGAAGAAATTTCAAGTTTTGTTTTACCTATTGGTGCGACAGTAAACATGGACGGCACGAGTTTGTATCAGGCAATAGCCGTTATTTTCTTGGCCCAATTTCATTTTATAGACCTGACAATAGCAGACCAAATGATAATTATTCTTACTGCAACGTTAGCTTCTATTGGTTCTGCCGCTGTCCCTAGTGCAGGTTTAATTATGCTTATCGTAGTTCTTCAATCCGTTAATTTGAATCCGTTCTGGATCGCTATAATTTTCCCTATTGATAGAATATTAGATATGTGTAGAACGGTTGTAAACGTTACAGGAGATGCAACAGTTTCAACAATTGTGGCCCAAACAGAAGGGAAGTTAAATTATAAGGTCTAATTTTTGAAGTAACTCTCTCAGTAAATTACAGGTAGAATATGATGAAGTGGATTTTACTTATTGTGATAATGGCGTATGCAACGCCTACGTGGGCACAATTTGATGTAGAGCTTGGAGAATGTGAACAGGCTTATTCTGATAAGGCTCAGACTCAAGTAAACAAAGCATTGGCAAGCTTTGAAAAGAAAGATTATAAAATGGCGAAAATATACGCCAACAATGTTTTAGATATTGATCCCAAAAGTGCTCACGGCCTTTATCTTATGGGTGAAGTTGCTATGCGAAACAAGCCGGCAAATGTAAATATGGCGATTGCTTATTGGACACAGTTAACAGATGTTTGTCCGAATTATCGAGCCGAAGTGCAGTTTTTTCTTGGAGTTCTTTTGTTAGAAAATGGGAATAAGAAAAAGTCGGAAGAAATGATGCGCCTGTTTCTAGCAAACCCAGAAAGAGATAGAGCTTTTGACAAAGAGGCGGAAGGTATTTTAGAGGAAATAAACCTACAGGAAACTCTGTTTGCTAATCCTGTGCCTTTCGATCCGAAGCCGGTAACAAGCATTTGCACGAGAGAAGATGAATATTTAGCTATAATTTCTCCAGATGCCGAAATGTGTTTTTTCACAAGGAGAAGTAAAAAGGTTGACAAATACAGCGGTCCTGCTGCCAAGACAAGAATTGTAGAAGAGTTTAGTCTAGCTAAGAGAAATGAGAGTGGAACATTTGAAGAAGGTGAAGCTTTGGGTTACCCTTTCAATGAAAGTTACAATGAAGGCGGACCAACCATAACAGCGAATAACCGGGAACTTTATTTTACTGTTTGTAAAATGGACAAAGAAGGCCGCCAGAATTGCGATATCTATTATTGTTTCAGAGAGGGTTCATATTGGGGAGAGATAGAAAATCTAGGTGAACATATTAACCGTGCAGATTCTTGGGAGTCTCAACCTAGTGTTTCTGCCGATGGTCGATTTTTATATTTTGTATCTAATCGTCCTGGTGGCATTGGTGGACTTGATCTGTATGTGTGTTCAAGAGAACTCAATGGAAAGTGGAGTGCGCCAGAAAACTTAGGGAAATCAATCAATACGCGCAAAAATGAAAAGTCTCCTTTTATTCATTCAGATAGTCAAACCTTATATTTCGCTAGCGATGGCCATGCGACTCTTGGCGGTTATGACATCTATTACAGCAAGAAACAAGAGGAAGCAGTGGATTATGATAGGCCAATTAATATTGGATATCCAATAAACACAAAAGCTGACGAGATTGGCTTATTTGTGAGTTTGGACGGAATCAAAGCGTATTTCAGCAGTAATAAATTAAGAGGCCCAGGCGGGTGGGATTTTTATTCTTTTGAATTGCATCCTGCTGCAAGACCAGAGCAAGTCGCCTTGGTTAAAGGAACGATGCTAGATAAGAATCAAGAAGTTGTTGCAGATGCTAAACTTCAGATTAAAAATTTAAAAACTAAAGCGGTTCAAGACATTGCTGTAGATCAAACCACAGGAGAATATGCAGCTGTTGTAAAAATTAAAGATCAAGAAAGTCTGATTCTTAAGGTCGAAAAAGATGGAACCGCTTTCACTTCTAAAATGGTAGATATTGAGGATGAGGAGACCGTTGGTGGGGTGGTTACCGCAGAGCTAGAAGTCGCACCAATTGAAATAGGGAAGGAGTACCGCTTGAATGACATTAAGTTTGCTTCAGACTCGTACCAACTTTCAGAAAAAGCAAAGCTAGTTATAGACGAGTTCATCCTATTTTTAGGTGAGCAACCCAGAATCAAAGTTGATATCCAGGGCCATACTGATAATGCTGGTAATGCAGAAGACAACATGACTCTTTCTAAAAATAGAGCCAAAGTTGTATATGATTACTTGGTTTCCAATGGTATTACCTCAAGCCGTATGGCTTGGCACGGCTTTGGTCAAACTATACCCATTGCAAGTAATAGCAGTGAAAAAAGCATGGCTAAAAACAGACGGACAGTATTTGTGATTACAGGTAAATAATTTCTAAGAGTTTCCTGTGTTGCTCTAAAAAGCGATCTAGAAACCTTATGAGGCTTTACCCTTTAGTCTTATGTAGATTTTTAGCATGGCCACTTCAAGTTCATTTAAAACCCATCAGCTTTCTTTTTCTCGTGTAATAGACGCCTATTCAAGTCATGAAAACGAAGTTCAAGCGTATCTTAACTCGTGTAAAATAGACAACTCTGAATTTGAAGTCTATTTGCGCTGTTTTAAGTATGAGGAAATTTTAGAATTATGGGCTAAAAGTAAATCTGACAAAATATATCAGCTTCTTAAAACTTATGATCTATGTGGTTTTTCAGGAGTATTAGGACCAAAGAGAGCCCAAGGAGACTATCAAATCCCGGAAGGGTTTTACCATATTGACCGATTTAATCCTAAAAGCGCATTTCACTTGTCATTAGGTATAAATTATCCAAATACGTCCGACAAGATTTTGAGTAACAAACAAAAGCCTGGTGGTGATATTTTTATTCATGGTGGTTGTCAAACTATTGGATGTATGCCTGTTTCGGATGAGTGGATTGAGGAGTTATATGTGTATTGTGTTGAAGCTCGAAACAGCGGTCAAGAAAATATCCCTGTTCATGTTTTTCCATTTAAAATGGATTTTGAAAACACTTTGACTATTCAAGGGTTCTACCCAGAGTTAGAATCTGAATTTGCATTTTGGGATGATATTCGATCAGGTTATACGCTCTTTGAAATGAATCGAATACTTCCAAAAGTTCAATTTAATACTGATGGAAGCCACACTTTTAAATAAAAAAAAGCCTCCCGAATTTTCGGGAGGCTTTTTTATGCGATAGAAAATTGAGGCTAAGCTCTTCTTTCTTTAATTCTTGCAGATTTTCCAGTACGTTCTCTTTGATAGAAGATACGTGATCTACGAACTTTACCTAATTTGTTGATTTCGATTTTCTCGATATTTGGGTTGTTTACAGGAAAGATTCTTTCAACTCCAACACTACCACTCATTTTTCTAATGGTAAATGTTTCTGAAGCTCCAGCTCCTCTTCTTTGTAATACAATTCCTTTAAAGAACTGAGTTCTTGTTTTTTCACCTTCTTTAATCTGGTAGAACACTGTAATTGTATCTCCAGCTGCAAAAGCAGGTAATTCGTTCTTTTCAATGAATGAATCTTGTACGTACTTTACTAAGTCCATCTTAATGGTAATTTAAAATTATCGTTAAGTAGCATCCACAATTTTTGCCAGCGGCTAAGTCACGTTGCGAAGTTTTTACACTTCTTATTTCAAGGCTGCAATAGTACAACATATAGTCGTAAGAAAGCAATGCCTTAATTTGTTTTTAATCAGCGTTTTAGCTTAGAAATTTTCTCTTCCAGCAAAGTGGAAAGCGCCTTCTATAGCTGCGTTATCATCACTGTCAGAGCCGTGTACAGCATTTGCAGAAATATCTTTAGCGTATAATTTTCTGATTGTTCCTTCAGCAGCCTCAGCTGGATTAGTTGCTCCAACTAACGTTCTGAAATCAACAACAGCATTGTCTTTTTCTAAAATAGCTGCAACGATAGGACCAGAAGTCATATACTCAACTAGTTCGCCATAAAATGGTCTTTCGCTGTGAATAGAATAAAATTCTTGAGCATCAGCAGTTGTTAACTGTGTCATTTTCATAGACACAATTCTAAATCCTGCGTTGTTGATCATTGCTAAAATTGCACCGATGTTACCGTTTTCAACGGCATCAGGCTTAATCATTGTAAATGTTCTGTTCCCAGCCATTTTAATGTGTTTTATATTTGGCGGCAAAAGTAAAAAGCAAATTCAGCTGACAAACTTTTTTAGGTTAAACTTTCAGTATATTTTTAATGCTTCTACATTTCACTATTTCAGCGCATTACAGTTTGAATTGTATACGTATCCCGAGTTGACTTTCTTTTGTTAAAATTCCTATAATAAATACCCACTTGTGGACCTTTAATAAAGGCCAGAATGTTATTTTCGCACGCCAATGCAAAAAGAGAACACACAAGGGCTAAAGCAATACCTGTTAGAGCCTCGCAACATTGTGATTACCAATCATGTAAATCCAGATGGAGATGCGATGGGTTCCGCATTAGCCATGCAAATGCTTTTGATAAAGCAAGGGCACCATGCAAGTGTTATTGTTCCAAATGAATATCCGCATTTTTTAAAATGGTTACCATCTGATAAGGATGTTGTTGTTTTCATGAATGAAAAAGAAAAATCAGAAGAACTATTAAATAATTCTGATTTGGTGATTGTTTTAGACTACAACGCTTTGCACAGATCGGGTCCGATGCAAAATACTTTAGAAACCTACAAAGGAAAGTTCTTAATGATTGACCATCATCAACAACCAAGTGACTTTGCGGATTGGATGATTTCGGACACATCAAAGTGCTCAACAGCACAAATGGTATATGAATTTGCGGAACAATTTGATTTAGTTCCATTCATGGATACTGCGGTTGCAGAAAATATTTATACCGGTATTGTAACAGATACTGGATCATTTAGGTTTTCGAGCACTACATCAACAACACATAAGATTACAGCACATTTATTAGAATTGGGTGTAAAACCCGATTCTGTCTATAATAACATTTTCGATGCCAACAGTGTTTCTAGATTCAAGCTATTAGGCTGCATGCTAGAAAACATGAAAGTGTTTCAATCTAAGCATAGTGTAATTCTTTACTTGTCTGAAGAAGATCAATCAAAACACAATTATCGAAAGGGAGACTCAGAGGGTTTTGTAAACTACGGTCTTTCTATAGAAGGAATCAAATTTGCTATTTTCATTAGAGAGGAAAAAGGATTTTGTAAAATCTCTTTACGCAGTAAGGGTGATTTAGATGTTAATCAGATTTCTAGACAAAACTTTAACGGTGGCGGTCATAAAAACGCAGCTGGAGGTTTAGTAGAAAAGCCTTTGGTAGAAGTACTGAAAATTGCAGAAAGCGTTATTGGAGTGATATGAATTTAAAGATATTCTTAAATATAACCGGGCTTGTAACTCTTATCTCCTGTTGTGCTCCAAAAGAGACTACTCAAGAGCAACAGCCTCCAATGACACAACAAGAAGTGCAAGAAGCTTTAATAGAGCGTAACAGAGCTTTTTTAAAACAAGAAAGAGAAAATATTAACGCTTACGCAGATTCTTCAGAAAGCACATTTCTTCAAACCGGTTCTGGTTTATACTATAGTATTCTATCAGCAGGCAATGATTCTATTTCGATCAAAGAAGGAGACTTAGTAGAGTATGAATATGAAATTAGTACGCTTTCAGGGAAATTCTTAAAATCTTCAGAAAAGTCTGGAAATAAAAAATTTAAACTTTTAAAAGATGATGAGTTAGTAGGTATACATGAAGGAGTAGGCCTAATGCATCCTCAAGATGAATATCTTTTTATAATGCCTGCACATTTGGCATATGGCATAACAAATGAAAACGGGGCACCGTTAAATGCAACCTTAATATATAAAGTAAAAATTGTATCAGTAAATTAAATTAGAATGAGAAAGTTTTTGGCCTTATTGGCATTACCTGCAGTATTATTAATGACGTCTTGTAAAGACAAAGAAGTAACTGTAAACGGAGAGAAAGTAGTATTAGAAGAAGGTCTTTACGGCTTCTTTAAAACTACACAAGGTGATATTGTTGTAAAATTTGAAGACAAAAAAGCACCGATGACAACTGCTAATTTTATTGCTTTAGCAGAAGGAAGACACGAAGATGTAAGCGAAGAATATAAAGGCAAGCCTTTTTATGATGGACTTAAATTTCACAGAGTAATTCCAAATTTCATGATTCAAGGTGGCGATCCACAAGGAACTGGAATGGGTGGTCCAGGTTACAAATTTGAAGATGAATTTGACGATAGCCTATCTCATGTTGGAACAGGTGTTTTATCTATGGCAAACTCAGGCCCTGGAACAAATGGTTCTCAGTTTTTTATCACACTTGCAGAAACACCATGGTTAGACAACAAGCATTCAATATTCGGACATGTTGTATTTGGGATGGACATTGTTGAAAAAATTGGTGCAGCAGAGCGCGACAATAAAGACATGCCAAATGAAGAGATATCTATTGAAACATTGACAATTTATAGAATAGGAAAAGAGTACACAAGTTATAATCCTATTGCAGCTTACGCGGCTGGAAAAGAAGGTCTTGCTGAAAAGAAAAGAGTTTCAGAAGAAATGGCTAAAAAAGAGCAACAAGAGTTTATTGCTTCTATGAAAGCAAAATATCCAAACATGGAAACTACAGCAACTGGATTGATGTACGTTGTTGAAAAACCAGGAGATGGTCCTAAACCAGAATTGGGTGCAAAAGTTGAAATTGATTACGCTGGATATTTAATTGATGGAACTATGTTCGATACATCAATTGAAGAATTAGCTAAGGAAAATGGTGTTTACAATGCTCAAAGACAGTATCAGCCTTATCCAGTTTCTTACGGACCTCAAGCTCAGGTAATAAACGGATGGAAAGAAGGAATGCAGTTGTTTAACATAGGTGGAAAAGGAAGGTTAATTATACCTCCACATTTGGCTTATGGTGCAGCTGGTGCTGGTGGAGTAATTCCTCCAAATGCATGGTTGATATTTGACATCGAATTAGTTAGGCTTACTAAATAGTAAAAAATGAAAGACGGATTATACGCTAAGTTTAACACCTCAAAAGGTGTAATCTTAGTAAACTTAGAGTTTGAAAAAGCTCCTATGACAGTTGGAAACTTCGTAGGTTTAGCTGAAGGAGAATTTGAAAATACAGCTAGTGAAAAAGGTGTTCCATTTTACAATGGAATGAAATTTCACAGAGTTATTGAAAACTTTATGATTCAGGGGGGGTGTCCTCAAGGAACTGGAACAGGCGATCCTGGTTACAAATTTGCTGATGAATTTCATCCAGACTTGAAACATTCAGGCCCAGGAGTATTGTCTATGGCAAACTCAGGCCCAGGAACAAATGGGTCTCAATTTTTTATCACACACGTGGAAACAGCTTGGTTAGATAATAAGCATACAGTTTTCGGTAATGTAGTTGAAGGA
>ERZ767310.2015-NODE-2015-length-10941-cov-5.483649_pt1 | contig 10941 bp, 9 predicted proteins | sample MGYA00374954_ERZ767310 | MGnify/ENA primary metagenome ERZ767310 (study PRJEB28948, sample SAMN06267188) | marine metagenome | isolation source: Columbia River Estuary | place: USA:Columbia River Estuary, USA | collected 2013-07-23 ...
AGCCATAAGTCAATTATAGTAGTACGTTGTGAAAAGCGCGCAGTTTGCCTTAAATTACCCAATATAGCAAAGTGATTTTGCTGGTTTGCCTAGCCATTTAACGATGTAGAATCAGGATTCTGCCACATAATCTTTTGCTCTCTATGTCGATGTAAATGCGTCAAAAAATCATTTCTAGATAATAGCTTAGCACCCATGCGCATTAGGTGATCGGTTTCTAACTGACAATCAAGTAGCTTAAAGCCCATATTTATCAATTGCTTACATAAATAAACTAATGCTATTTTTGAAGCATCAGTGGCATGGCTAAACATGGATTCACCGCAGAAAACCGCACCCATAGCTACACCATAGGCGCCGCCGATAAGCTCATCATCGCGCCAAATTTCAACGGAATGGGCATGCCCCTGATCATGTAATTCGTTGTAGGCATCCATCATTTCTTGGTCAATCCAGCTGTCTTCGTCAGTATCTTTGCGTGAACAGGCTTCTATGACTTCCTGAAATGCATGATTAAAGGTAACGCTAAAAGCCTGCTGTCGCAGAGATTTCTTAAGGCTTTTGGAGATATGTACTGTGCATGGATCGATAACGCAGCGGGTTTTTGGTGACCACCAAAAAATAGGGTCACCTTCGCTATACCAAGGGAATATCCCTTGGTAATAGGCGGAGAGTAGGGTGTCTGAGTTTAGATTTCCCCCTGCAGCCAGTAGGCCATCAGGTTCATCTAATGCCCTATTAGGGTCAGGAAATTGCGGGTTGTTCTCGTCTAAAACGACTAATTGCATTAGTCGTCGAGGAATCTTTCAGCATCTAGCGCCGCCATACAGCCGGTTCCAGCGGATGTAACCGCTTGGCGATAAACATGATCAGCAACATCGCCAGCAGCGAATACGCCCTTAATACTTGTTTCCGTAGCATTACCGCCCATGCCGCCAGCAATTGTGATATAGCCGTCTTTCATGTTGACCTGATCAGCGAAAATATCAGTATTAGGCTTATGACCAATAGCAATAAACACACCGGCAACCTCAATCTGTTTTGTATTACCGTCGTTATCGGCTAATTCAAGACCGGTTACACCAGCATCATCGCCTAGAACCTCTTTAAGGTTATGGTTCCATTCGATACTAATATTGCCATCACGCTCTCTCTCAAAGAGCTTATCTTGGAGCATTTTTTCAGCGCGTAATGAATCGCGACGGTGAACTAAAACCACTTCTGAACAGATATTAGAAAGATAGAGTGCTTCTTCAACAGCAGTGTTACCGCCACCAATAACCGCAACCTTTTTGTTTCTGCAGAAGAAACCATCACAGGTAGCACAGGCTGAAACGCCTTTACCCATAAAGGCCTCTTCAGAGGGTAGGCCAAGATATTGCGCTGATGCACCCGTAGCAATAATTAAAGAATCACAGGTATAAGACTGCGTACCCACTAGCTTGAAGGGACGCTGTGTAAGCTCTACCGATTCGATATGATCAAAGATTGTCTTGGTGTCAAAACGCTCAGCATGGCGTTGCATACGCTCCATAAGCTCTGGACCCTGAACACCTTGATCATCCCCAGGCCAGTTATCTACGTCTGTAGTTGTCGTCAACTGACCACCCTGTTGAATGCCAGTAATAACTACTGGGTTAAGATTAGCTCTTGCAGCATATACTGCGGCAGTCCAACCAGCGGGACCTGAGCCTAGAATAATAAGGGGATAATGTTGGGTGTCAGACATAATTTTTTCTCTGAATTTAGTAGTAACGTTAGCGGATATTTCTATCTATAGGGGTGCTATGATAATCTTTCCTGCAGAACTCACCAATTACTTTTTTATATTCTTTATATAGTCTATTAATATCGTGAGACAGAGCGTGGTGTTTACAGGAAATTAAGCTACAATTAAGCCTTTATAGAGCAAACAGGGACTACTCCATTGAGTAATAAAAAAACCAAACAAAAAAACTCGACTCCCAACGCGCAACCCAATAATGATTCTAGGTCGAAGCAACTTCTAACTGAGGGTGCGCTTATTGGCTCAATTGCCCTCTGTCTTATTATGATGGTTGCTCTTTTGAGCTATTCACCCACAGACCCTGGCTGGTCAAAAACCGCAACCAATCAGCAGGTGTTAAATGCTATTGGTCCAGCAGGGGCTTTATTTGCAGATATATTGTTTAACCTATTTGGTGCAATGGCCTATCTCTTCCCCTTATTACTGGCCGCTAGGGCGCTGCTGATTCTCCGTACCTGTTTACTAAAAGAGGCTCTGCCTTTTGATTCAGTGACCTTTAGCTTGCGCATGATTGGCTTTGTCTTAGTTATGATCAGTGCCACGTCATTAGCTAACATTCAATTTAGCGATAGCTTAACATTCTATCCATCAGGTTTTGGCGGTGTTCTAGGCAAAACGATAAGTGAATCGGTTCTCGAAGTATTTAGCTATACCGGTGCTAGCGTAATCTTGCTATCCCTTTTTCTCTTTGGTCTTACCGTATTTGCTGAAATCTCATGGATTCTATTAATTGATTCATTGGGGTCAGCGGCCATCATTTGCGCAGGTTGGGTTTCTAGAACCTTTACTGAATTTAGACGCAAACAGTTAGAAAAAAGTATTGCCCGTGAAGCTAGGGCTGAACGAACTATTAAAGTAGAGGCTACCAGTAAAAAGTTGTTCAAACGCTCACCGGTCACTATTAGCCCTCCTGAAGCTAAGGCAAAGATCAGTAAACGCGCTGAAAAGGAAAAACAACAGCCACTCTTTGTCGATGAAAAGTTAGTGGGTGTTTTACCCCCGCTTAACCTCTTGGATGCGCAGGACAAATCAAAGAATACCGGCTTCTCCAATGAATCACTGGAACATATGTCGCGCTTATTAGAAGTGAAGCTTCAAGACTTTGGTATCAGCGCTACAGTGGTTGAAGTGCTGCCTGGCCCAGTAGTAACACGCTTTGAAATTCAACCTGCGGCAGGGATTAAAGTTAGTCGTATTAGTGGTTTAGCCAAGGATTTAGCAAGATCTATGGCTGTAATCAGCGTTCGAGTGGTTGAAGTTATTCAGGGTAAATCTGTGGTTGGCATTGAAATCCCTAATGAGACTAGAGAAATGGTTCGCCTCAGCGAGGTGATTAACTCAGACGCCTATGAAAGTTCCAGCTCACCCTTAACCTTAGCCCTAGGTAACGATATTGCTGGCATACCCGTGGTCGCCGATCTGGCAAAAATGCCACACCTACTAGTTGCAGGGACTACCGGCTCTGGTAAATCCGTGGGTATTAATGCCATGTTACTAAGCCTACTATTTAAGGCTTCCCCGGATGAAGTTAAGCTGATTCTGATTGATCCAAAGATGCTTGAACTCTCTGTTTATGACGATATTCCACATCTATTAACCCCAGTGATTACTGACATGAAAGATGCCTCTAGCGGGTTGCGGTGGTGTGTAGGCGAAATGGAACGCAGATATAAATTAATGGCGGCACTGGGTGTGCGTAATATAGCTGGCTATAATCGCAAAATTGAAGATGCGATAAAATCAGGCAATCCTATTATCGATCCACTTTGGGTTTTTAATCCTGAAGAGATGGGCTGGGACGAAACTCAGGAGGCACCAGAAGCACCTACACTCGAGTCCTTGCCTTATATCGTCGTGGTGGTAGACGAATTTGCCGATATGATGATGATTGTTGGCAAGAAAGTTGAGCAGCTGATTGCCAGAATTGCGCAGAAGGCGAGGGCTGCAGGCATACACTTAATTCTTGCCACTCAGCGTCCATCGGTTGATGTTATTACCGGTCTTATCAAGGCGAATGTGCCTTCGCGTATTGGCTTCCAGGTCTCATCAAAAATTGATTCAAGAACCATTCTCGATCAGGGCGGCGCAGAACAGTTATTGGGCCATGGTGACATGCTTTATCTTCCACCAGGAACCAGTGTTCCCGAGCGTATTCATGGCGCCTTTGTGGATGATCATGAGGTACATAAGGTTGTAGCCGATTGGAAACGCCGAGGTCAGCCAAATTACCTTGAAGAAATTACTGACGAGTCAGCTAGCTCTGGGGTTGTTGTCCCTGGCTTTAGCGCCAGTGATGAGGGGCAAGAGGATGGTGAGAGCGACCCCCTGTATGATGAAGCGGTGGCATTTGTACTTGAAACTCGTAAAGCTTCGATTTCCTCGGTTCAGCGTAAATTACGTGTCGGCTACAACCGAGCAGCAAGGCTTATAGAGCAGATGGAAGCCAGTGGTGTGGTAAGCGCGATGGGGACTAATGGCAGTCGCGAAGTTTTAGTCCCTGCGGGTAACCACTAACTGTAATGGGCCTAAAGAATCTATTGCGATGGGGCTTATTGGTTTTTGCAGGCCTTTCTATCACAGCGAATGCAGAAACTGCGGCACAGAGGTTACATCTGTTACTCAAACCAATGAATAGTTTGAGTGCAGATTTTACCCAGCAAATTATGGGGCAGAATAACAATCAACTTCAGCGCTTAACCGGAAATCTCAGTCTAAAAAAACCCAACCAGCTGCGCTGGAATGTGCTTGCTCCGATGCCACAACTGGTTATTAGCGATGGCAAACTGGTTTGGCTGTATGACCCAGATCTTGAGCAGGTGGTTATTCAATCTTTTTCCGATGACTTTATGGCTAACCCGATCAGTATTTTATTGGGCGACCTTGACCAGTTAAATCGCGATTTTACGGTATCACTGATTTCCGATGATAGGTTCTCTCTTAAACCTAAACAGAAAAATTCCCTATTCGTTGCTATTCAACTGAGGTTTATCGATAGTGTTTTAAGCCGCATAGATTATCAGGACAACTTTGGGCAAAACACCCAATTAACTCTGAGCCAGGTTAAGCTTAATCCTCAATTTTCAAAAACCGCTTTTGTTTTCGATATCCCACAGGCTGTGGACATAATTAATCATGCCAGATGATCTTTTTACACAGCCCGGCTACCAACCCCTTGCTTCACAACAGCGTCCATCAAGCCTTGAGAATTTTGTAGGTCAGTCACATCTACTGACTCAGGGTAAACCCTTAAAAGAAGCAATTACTAGTGGTATGCCACATTCAATGATTCTATGGGGCCCGCCAGGCGTTGGGAAAACTACCTTAGCCAGAATTATTGCTGATTCTGCTGATGCTCATTTGGAATCTATTTCAGCGGTATTATCCGGGGTTAAAGAGATAAGGGCGGCTATTGCCACTGCGCAACAACAGCGGGATATTCACAACAGAAAAACCATTCTATTTGTTGATGAGGTCCATCGATTTAATAAGTCTCAGCAGGATGCTTTTTTACCTTTCGTAGAAGATGGCACCCTTATTTTTGTAGGTGCCACCACTGAAAACCCCTCATTTGAACTGAATAATGCACTGCTATCACGCTGTCGGGTCTATGTTTTAAAGTCTCTGGATATAGAAGATATTAAAGGCATTATAAATTCTGCTTTACCGGCATTAAGTTCCACTACTAATAACGTCCTAGGCATAGACCCAAAGGCATTGGATCTTTTGGCTAATGCGGCCGATGGTGATGCACGCCGCGCGCTTAATTTGTTAGAGATTGCCTCCGATCTTGTTTCAGATAATAACTCCATTATTGATATTGAAATCGTGCAACAAATTCTCGTCGGTGATATGCGGCGCTTCGATAATAAGGGTGAATATTTTTACGATCAGATTTCAGCTTTACACAAATCGGTTCGCGGCAGTGACCCCGATGCATCCCTTTATTGGTTGTGTCGCATGTTAGATGGCGGCTGTGATCCACTTTATATAGCCCGACGTCTGGTTAGAATCGCTAGTGAGGATATTGGCAATGCAGACCCAAGAGCTTTGGAAATTACCCTTAATGCCAGTCAGTCACAGGAGCGTTTAGGCAGTCCTGAGGGTGAGCTTGCTTTAGCGCAGGCAACGGTTTACTTGGCCGTAGCTGCCAAAAGTAACGCCGTGTATAACGCCTATAAAGCAGCAATGGCAGACATAAAAGCACTGCCTAGTTATGAGGTGCCCATGCATTTAAGAAACGCTCCCACTAAACTTATGAAAGATTTGGATTATGGCAAAGATTATCGCTATGCACATAATGAAGAGGGTGCCTATGCCCCTGGTGAAAAATACTTACCTGAAGCAATTGAAGATAAACAATATTATTTTCCCACAGAGCGTGGACTTGAAGGTAAAATAGCAGAAAAAATGGCTTATCTTCGATCCCTTGATCTACAAAAAAAGGAAAACTAGCCCATGCATTGGTTATCTATAGCTATAGGCGGCGCCTTGGGAGCTATGGTGCGTTACTGGGTAAGCAGCTGTTTACTTCCCATAAGTTCTTATAAATTCCCCTATGCTACGTTTTCTGTGAATGTTGTTGGTAGTCTGTTAATGGGTATCCTGTACGTATTAATTGTCGAGCGGGGTGGTTTACCGGAACAGGCACGGCATCTATTAATGGTAGGGTTTTTGGGGGCCTTTACAACATTTTCAACATTCTCGCTTGATGCTATCAGTCTGTGGCAAAATGGCGGGCAAACAATGGCATTGATCTACGTTTTTTCTACTGTATTTTCATGCCTATTAGCTATAATTGTCGCCATCTGGCTAACTCGACTGCTTTAAGGAACATACCATGCTTGACCCGAAACTATTGCGTTCGGAACTTAACACCATTGCCCAAAGCCTAAAAATTAAAGGCTTTGAGCTTAACTGTGACGAATTTTTATCCCTTGAAGCACAACGAAAGGCACTGCAGCTAGAAGCTGAAGCCATTCAGCAAGAGCGCAATGCCTATGCTAAAAGTATGGGTAAATTGATTGGTCAGGCAAAGGCTAATGGAGAAGATATAGAACCTTTAAAGGCTCGCGGTGAAGCGCTTAAGAAAGATAGTACAGATGCAGATGCGGCCTTAGCCCTAGTGCAAGGGCAACTGGACGCGTTGTTACAGGGAATTCCTAATATCCCAGACTCATCAGTACCTGAGGGGCAGAACGAGGAAGATAACATAGAAGTGAGACGCTGGGGCGCACCTAAAAGTTTTGATTTTGAGGTTAAAGATCATGTTGATCTTGGCGCCAATCTAGGTGGTCTGGATTTTGATACAGCGGCAAAAATCACCGGTTCAAGATTTGCCAAAATGAGCGGCAGTATTGCTAGGTTACATCGTGCCTTAACTCAATTTATGCTGAATACCCATATTGAAGAGCATGGATATGAAGAAGTTTACGTCCCTTATATAGTTAATGCCGATTCATTATTTGGAACGGGTCAATTACCTAAGTTTGAAGAAGATCTCTTTAAGTTGGATGACGAGCGTAATTATTACCTGATTCCAACCGCAGAGGTTCCGGTTACCAATATTCACCGCAATGATATTGTTGATAGCTTACCGATCAAATATGTCTCACATACGCCATGCTTCAGAAGCGAGGCGGGTAGTAGTGGCCGCGATACCCGTGGCATGATTCGCCAGCATCAATTCGAAAAAGTGGAGATGGTGCAGTTTGTTCATCCCAGTGAATCAACTCAGGCTCATGAAGACCTGACAGCTCAGGCTGAGTCTCTGCTACAAAAATTAGACTTACCCTACAGAACCGTAGTGCTCTGTGGTGGCGATCTAGGTTTCTCTGCCGCTAAAACCTTCGATATCGAAGTTTGGTTGCCCTCACAGGATACCTATCGTGAGATCTCTTCTTGCAGTAACTTTACTGATTTCCAAGCGCGACGCATGAAAGCTCGGTTTAGAAACGCAGAGGGTAAAACTGAATTCCTTCATACCCTAAATGGCTCAGGTCTTGCGGTAGGACGAACATTAATTGCAGTGCTAGAAAACTACCAGCAGGCTGATGGTTCAATCACTATCCCAGAGGTTTTACAGCCGCTTATGGGTGGTTTGACTCAGATTAGCTAATGGACTTTTTGCCGCTATTCCATAATTTAAAATGCCGTCGCGTTATTGTAATTGGTGGCGGTGAAATCGCCCTTCGTAAAGTACGCTTGGTGGCTGAGGCGGACGCTTACATTACCATAGTGGCTCAAGAAATCTGTGCCGATCTTATCGAGATGCATGATACGAATACTAAAAAAGGTATTCATAACCTTGAATTAATCACCGCCTCATATCAGCAACAGCATATCGAGAATATCCCTGATGCCGTACTGGTGATTGCCGCGACTAATGACCCTGAGCTTAATCGTGAAGTTTCTAAGCATGCTCAGCAGGCGCATATGTTATCCAATGTGGTTGATGATCCAGGTTATTCAACGGTTATTTTCCCCTCAATTGTTGATCGATCACCCATTCAAATTGCTATTTCAAGTGGCGGTGATGCTCCGGTTCTTGTGCGTTTGATTCGCACCCAGCTCGAAAGTCTTTTTCCTGCTGGTATGAGTAAACTGGCGGCATTAGCCGGAAGTTTCCGCGAAAAGGTTAAAGCTAAATTCTCTAATGGTGCTGACCGAAAAGCATTCTGGGAAGAAGTCTTTGGCGGCCCGATTGCAGAACAGGCCTATAGTAATAATTTGGATGAGGCCGAACGCCTGCTAGCAGAAAAGCTAGAAACCACCGAGGAGTTTAAAACCGGTGAAGTCTATCTTATTGGTGGTGGTCCCGGGGATCCCGATCTACTGACCTTTAAAGCTATTCGCTTAATGCAACAGGCTGATATTGTCCTTTACGATCGTTTGGTATCTAAACCGGTACTCAATTTAGTTCGCCGCGATGCCACCAGAATTTATGTGGGAAAAACTGCTGGCGACCATCCGGTAACCCAGGAAAATATCAATCAAAAAATGGTGGATTATGCCCTTGAGGGCAATCGTGTGGTGCGCCTAAAAGGTGGCGATCCCTTTATCTTTGGGCGCGGTGGTGAAGAACTCGAAACCCTAGCAGAGCAGGGTATACCTTTTCAGGTGGTTCCCGGAATTACCGCAGCATCGGGCTGTGCGAGCTATGCTGGTATTCCTTTAACCCACCGCGATCATGCACAATCTGTTCGATTTATTGCGGGGCATCATCGTTCGGGTAAGTTAGAGCTTAACTGGCAAGAACTGGTGCAGCCTAATCAAACCTTAGTTTTCTATATGGGTCTAAATGGTTTAGAAACTATTTGCCAACAACTTCAAGAACATGGGCTTGCCACAGAAACCCCTATCGCACTGATTGAGAAGGGCACCTCTGATAAACAGCGAGTATTTACTGGTGATTTACACACATTACCAAAAATAGTTCGCGAAGCAGAGGCCAAGGCGCCAACATTAATAATTGTGGGTACAGTGGTTAGTCTGCATAAGAAGCTAGACTGGTTTAATCTGAGTTCAGAAAAATAATATGAGTAAAGAATACGACTTTGATCTTTTTGTTATTGGCGCCGGCTCTGGCGGGGTAAGAGCGGGACGAATGGCAGCGGCAAAAGGTAAAAAGGTCGCTATCGCCGAAGTTTCAGACCTGGGTGGTACCTGTGTAAACGTCGGCTGTGTTCCCAAAAAACTGTTTGTTTATGCCTCACAGTTTCCTGAGCTGTTTCATGCCAGTCAGGGCTATGGTTGGAATATTCAGCAATCCCAAAGCTTTAATTGGCAAACCCTTAGAGACAACAAAACCCAAGAAATTAGGCGTCTTAACGGTATCTATCAGAACCTTCTAAGTAATAGTGGCGCGCAGATAATTAAGGGTAGAGCGTCCCTAGAGAGCCCAAATCAGGTTTCTGTTAACGGCCACACCTACAGCGCCGAAAACATCCTCATAGCCACGGGCGGCTGGCCCTATATTCCAGAGTTTGAGGGCAGTGATCTGGCTATAAGCTCCAATGAAATGTTCACACTTGAACAGTTACCCGAAAAAGCAGTGGTAGTTGGTGGCGGCTATATCGCGGTTGAATTTGCCGGAATCCTTAATGGACTAGGTGTTAAGACTGACCTAATTTACCGGGGTGAGAGGTTGTTAAAGTCATTTGACCCACAGTGCTCCGAAAAAGTCACTGAGGGCATGATCGCCAAAGGCGTCAATATTCATCTTAATACTGAAGTACGCTCAATTAGTGGGCAAGAGAGCAAACTAACTGTTCATTTAAATAACCACCAATCCCTAGAAGCTGGTATTGCCCTCTATGCCACCGGACGTACAGCGAATACCCAAGGTTTAGGGCTTAAGAATACTAAAATCAAAACCCAGTCCAATGGTGCCATTGTTGTCGATGACTATTTTAAAACCGCAGAACCTAATATCTATGCCTTAGGTGATGTGATTGACCGTGTTCAGCTAACTCCTGTAGCCATACAGGAATCAATGCTTCTTTTGGAGCAGCTGTATGGTGAAAGTAAGCCGCGAATGGATTATGAGAACATTCCAACCGCGGTGTTTAGTCAGCCAGAACTCGCTACAGTGGGTCTTACCGAACAGCAGGCAAGGGACAAATATAGCAATATAAAGGTCTATGAATCTGATTTTCGACCGATGTTTGAAACCTTAGGCCAGGGAAAAGGGCGGGTTTATATTAAATTAATAGTCGATAGCGCCACAGACAGGGTTGTTGGCTGTCATATGGTAGGTGAACATGCCGCAGAAATTATCCAAGGTATTGCCATTGCCATTAAAGCAGGAGCCACGAAAGCTAACTTTGATCAAACCATGGGTATTCATCCCACAGTGGCTGAAGAGTTTGTGACTCTTAGATAAACCCGTTAAAAATCGCTCTTAGCGCGCTCTAGAAGCGAATATTGTAGATATTTGATGTCTGATAGGGTTTTATCGCTTTTTGGGTCAGCATCCACATAGAGCAGCAGCAGTCCCTGCAATAACTGCCAATATACCGAAGATAATCGTTCTGACTCCAGAGTTGAAGCACAGATATCCAGATCTATAAATATCCCACCCAATGCTTTAATTAACTCCTGATTAAAATCAACCTTAAGTGAATTGAGCTCTGGCAGGGTATTGATAGCGTTTATTA
>ERZ767310.2019-NODE-2019-length-10926-cov-3.897801_pt1 | contig 10926 bp, 10 predicted proteins | sample MGYA00374954_ERZ767310 | MGnify/ENA primary metagenome ERZ767310 (study PRJEB28948, sample SAMN06267188) | marine metagenome | isolation source: Columbia River Estuary | place: USA:Columbia River Estuary, USA | collected 2013-07-23 ...
TCTACACTAATCTTAACACTCTTTCCCTACACGACGCTCTTCCGATCTCATCTTTGACATATAAGCATCCGATGGACTGCCTAAGTCTGGTAATTCAATTTCTGCATTGCTTGTATAAGTCTGAAAACATGCAGTACAAATTATAAGGAATGATAAACGTTTGTGCATAAAATTAAGCGGAGATGTTTTTTACCGCCTTTAACACTTCATCAACATGTCCTTTGACTTTAACCTTTCTCCATTCTTGTATCAGCTTACCTTTACTATTGATAATGAAAGTACTTCGTTCAATACCCATGTATTTTTTACCGTACATATTTTTTTCTTTAATGACGTCAAACAGTTTGCATACCTTTTCATTTTCATCGGAAATAAGATCAAAAGGAAAATTATATTTGCATGTGAATTTATCATGAGAGGAGACAGAGTCTTTTGAAACGCCTAGTATAATTGTATTGTTTTTCACAAAGTCTTTATGGTTGTCTCTAAAGTCCTCACCTTCTTTTGTGCAACCTGGGGTGTTGTCCCTAGGGTAGAAATAAATAACTATATTTTTTCCAAGATAATCTGATAATTTTATTTGGGAATTGTCTGTAATCGTCGCTTTAAAATCTGAAACTTTATTGTTTAATTTCACTTTTGCCATAATGTTTTAACCTTTATTATTTATCTTTTATTAATAGTTAACTTTTTATTATTATAATTTTATCTTAAAACTATAATATGGACTAAATAAGAATATTGACCTTTATTATCATAAAAACATCGAATTATTCATCAACTTATAATAACCTCATCATTCAAACACTCAAACAAATGAATAATCATATAAAAAAATTCTATCAGATACTCTTAATTTTACCGATTTTGTCGGGATGCAGTTTTTTTGAATCTGCAGTTCAAACTTGCAATGAAGTACAAGAGTATGAGCAAAGTGCTTCAATTCCGAGCCTTGTTGTACCTGATAATCTTAGAGAACTACAAAAGAGATCAAGATTTAATATTCCTGATATAGGAAATAATCAATCCGTTATAGCTGAAGATAAAATTATTGGTGACATGTTGCCAATGACTGATATTAAAGAGACTAGTTCACCCGCAGATGACATTAATGCTGATGACTTATCAGAGCTGCTTGGTTTGATAGATAAAACCATTGATAACAGAAATGTTACTTCAAACAGGACCATGGTTTTTCAGGAAGTTAAACAAGATTCTAGCAATAAGCAATTGCAACCGTGCTTAGATGAAGCGCCTAATTATTTTGCTGACGGTATTTTACAAAAGACAATGCCAACTCAAAATTATGAAAGAGAAGGAAAAAGAGGGCAAAAGAAAAAAAGATCTTTATGGCAAAGAATTACTGGTCGAAATAAGGATAGTAAAAAATCTGAATAAGAGGTTAATCCAGTATTCCCATTTGCTTTGATATAATACCTAACATAACTTCGTCACTCCCACCTCCAATTGAACCTAGACGAGTATCTCTATATGCTCTAGCCACTGAGCTTTCCCACATAAAGCCCATGCCACCCCAATATTGGAGGCATGCATCACTTATTTCTCTTCCTAACCGACCAGTTTTTAGTTTCACCATAGAAGCTTTAGTCAAAACGTCTTTTCCTTCAATGTATTCTTCTACCGCGTTATAAGTTAATGCTCTTAAGAGTTCTACTTCAGTTTGCAGTTCAGCCAATCTGTAATGCACTACTTGGTTATCTAATATAGCTTTACCAAAAGCTTCTCTTTGTCTTGTGTATTCAATTGTTTCTTGAATAATATTTTCATAACCTTTAAGAGCGGCAGCAGCTGCATACAAACGTTCTTCTTGAAATTGAATCATTTGATAAATAAAGCCTTTGCCTTCTTCACCAATCCTATTCTTTTGTGGCACTTTAACGTTATCAAAAAATATTTGTGCTGTATCAGATGAATGCAGACCAAGTTTTTTCAAGGGTTCTGAAACAGACACACCTTTTGTATCAGAGGGGACAATAATGAGTGATTTATTTTTATGCCGTGGTCCTTCACTAGTATTGACCAAGACGCAGAAGTAATCAGCCTGTATTGAATTGGTAATCCACATCTTAGTTCCATTGATCACATAATCTTCTCCACTTTTTTCAGCAGATGTCTTTATTGAAGCCACATCTGAACCTGCACTGGGTTCACTCACAGCTATTGAAAAGACGGCATCACCAGTTATTGCTGGAACTAAAAACTCATTACACAGGTCTTCACTTCCAAATTTTGCTAAAGCGGGAGTGGCCATATCCGTTTGCACACCAATACCGGTGCTTACACCTGCTGCATGAACACGTCCCATTTCTTCAGCAAATACCAGTGAATAGCTGTAATCCAATCCAAGACCACCATATTTTTCAGGCTTACTAATACCAAGCATCCCTAAATTACCTAATTTTTTAAACAATTCATGAGCTGGGAAAATACCATCCTCTTCCCATTGATCAACGTATGGATTTATTTCATTGTCCACAAACTTTGCTGTGATCTCCCTTATGCTTTGATGTTCTTCAGTCCATTTCATAATATTACCTCTTAAATTAAACGGTCCGTGTTCCAGTATCCGGTGGTGATTCAGGATCGCCAGCAAAACATTGTGCTATAGACATCCAGTGTTTTGCAATGTCGCCCTCAATCCTTAAATTTGTATCACCTATATTTCTATTTTGTGTTACTGCGTGACAAAAATCACTAGCTTCTCCAATAACCTTATTGTGGTTATTTTCATCATTCCATTGCCACTGATCTCCTGAAGGTGATGTTAACAAAACATAAGGTTTTTCGTTAGGAACATCTAATTTTCTATTGATGTAAGTCCAATCAAATGTTTTGACTCCAATATCTGCAATATTTTTTATACTGTCTGTGTAGAGGCGTTTTCTTTTTAATAGATCATAAATTTCTTGACCATGAGACCAAGTTTCCATATATCTTGCAGTCATAAACATTTTTGCACCCATATCAGGTCCAAACCATTGACATCTTAACTTGGGATCAACTTTTTCAAAGACAGAACACATTTGATCATTGGTTAGGAGCCATAACTCTTTAAGATTACGATGATCTTTTATGTTTAGTTTCTCTTTAACTGCTTCAGCTCTTCCTAACGAGTTATCTATTGTTGAATATGTATTCATGAGGAAATAACCTTCAGATGCAAATTTTTCAGAGTCATTAATTGAGTAAAGAGTCATCAAATCAAAATAACATAAATGTGAAATAACAATTTTTGGAGTCCAATCTTTAAAAGTGGTATTTGCATTCCATTGTTCATCTGAAAGTTCATCCAAAAGAGTATTAAGCACTTCAACTTCTTGCCTTATGTCGCTGATAATGCTTTTCATATAATTATTTTAATGCTTTAAGTAATGGTAATATTTATACTATAATATTACCAAAATGGTTTTTTAAATGGAAATTAAAAAGATAAAACAAAAAATTATCTCTAGGTTGGACATCAAATCTGAAGTCTATAAAGACAATTACAGTGAAATGATGAAGAAACTTTCAGAGATAGAAGATTTGCTTGATCTTGCTGAGATGGGTGGTGGACCTAATCACCACGCAAGATTGGCCAAACGAGGGAAAATGTCTATTCGAGATAGAATATTCAATGTTCTAGATCCTGACAGTCCATTCTTAGAAATTAGTTCTTTGGCAGCTTACGAATCTCAATACACCATAGGTGGTGGTGCGGTCGCTGGTATTGGAGTGATATCAGGTGTTGAATGCGTCATATTTGGTAATGATCCTACTGTTTTGGGTGGAGCCCTTACGAGTTATGCTGCTAAAAAATGGGGCCGCTGTATTGAAATTGCTAGAGACAATGGAATTCCATATATTAGTTTTGTTGAATCGGCTGGAGCTGATCTTAGAATTGATCCAAAGTCAAAACAAAAAATGTCTAACATAGGCTCAGGTCATTTTGCTGAAAGTGGGAGATGGTTTTATGAAATGACTGAGTTATCTAAAATGCGTATACCAACCATTGCAGTTGTTTTTGGTTCGTCCACAGCTGGTGGTGCTTATCAGCCTGGAATGTCAGATTACAATATTTTTATACGCAACCAATCGAAGGTATTTTTAGCTGGCCCGCCATTGGTTCAAATGGCAACAGGTGAAGTTTCCGATGACGAAACTCTGGGTGGAGCTCAAATGCATTCAGAGGTCTCTGGATTATCTGATTATCTCGCTGAAGACGAAATGGACGCTCTAAGGTTATGCCGAGAAGTTGTTTCACATCTCAATTGGAAAAAACCCGAGAAAAATATTAAAGAACAACCCGAAGAACCTATTTACGATAGTGAAGAATTGCTTGGACTTGTCAGTAGTGACTTAAAGACGCCTTTTGATATCAAAGAAGCAATTGCTAGGTTTTCTGATGGTTCACGTTTTGAAGAGTTCAAACCGATGTTTGGGCCAACAATAGTTTGTGGTTGGACCCATGTGCATGGCTATCCAGTAGCGGTTATAGGCAACAATGGAGCCATTTATCCAGATTCATCTCAGAAGGCTGCACACTTTATTCAATTGTGTAATAAGATCAATACGCCAATTATATTTCTCCAAAATGTTACAGGATTTTTAGTGGGTAAAGAATTTGAAAGGGATGGGAGCATTAAGAAGGGCTCTCAATTAATTAATGCTGTTTCAAATTCTACTGTACCTCACATTACTATCATACTGGGAGCTTCCTATGGGGCGGGTACCTATGCCATGTCAGGGAGAGCCTTCAATAATCGATTTACCTTTATTTGGCCATCGGCAAAAATTGCAGTTATGGGAGGCAAGCAAATTGCTGGTGTGATGTCCTTGGTGCGAAGAGCAAGAGCAATGAGAAAAGGAGATAAGTTTGACGAAGAAGAAGATAAGAAAATCGTTGCTGCAGTAGAAAAACTTCAAGAAGATGGTTCGAGAGCACTCGAAGCCTCAGGCTTGGTTAGCGATGATGGCATTATTGATCCTAGAGACACAAGAACTGTGATAGGTATGTGCCTTTCTATTGTTGGTAATAAATCAATTGAAGGAACCAAAGAATTTGGAGTCTTTAGACTATGAATCATATTTCTAAAATCTTAATAGCCAATCGTGGAGAAATTGCATCAAGAATTATTAAATCAGCCCACGATCTTAATGTCTCTTGTGTTGCTATTTTTAATGAGGCAGATTCAAATTCACCATACGTCTATCAGGCAGATGAATCTGTTCGTATTACAGACAGCTACCTTGATGGCAAAGAAATTGTTCAGTTGGCATTAAAAACAAATGCACAAGCCATACATCCTGGGTATGGTTTTTTATCTGAAAATGCAAAGTTTGCAAAATTAGTTGAGAAATCAGGATTGATATGGATCGGCCCAAGCCCAAGAGTTATAAAGATAATGGGTGATAAGATTGAATCAAAGAAATATGCCATTAAAGCCAATGTTCCTGTATTAGAAAACTCAGAAAAAGAATCAGATGCAAAAAAAATAGGTTACCCGTTACTAGTGAAAGCTGCTGCTGGTGGAGGTGGCAAGGGAATGAGATTGGTTCGTGATCCTAAAGAACTTAAAGATTCAATAAAGATGGCAAAGCAAGAGTCACTCAATTCATTCAATGATGACCGAGTATTTTTTGAACGCTATGTTGATAAGTCAAGACATATAGAGATTCAAATATTAGCAGACAATCATGGCAATATTGTCCATTTAGGCGAAAGAGAGTGTTCAATTCAAAGACGACATCAAAAAATTATAGAAGAATCACCCTCCATAAGAATCGATGATGCAACTAGAGAAAAATTAACTTCTGCAGCAGTCAGTATTGCTGAGAAAATTAAATACAGTTCTGCTGGTACCGTCGAATTTTTATTTGATGATAATACGGGTGAATTTTGGTTTCTTGAAATGAACACTAGGTTGCAGGTGGAGCATCCAGTGACTGAAATGGTAACAGGAATAGATCTTGTTAAAGAACAGTTAAAAATAGCTGATGACCAGTCAATAGGATTTAATCAAGAGCATATTAATCCAGAAGGACATGCCATTGAGGTTAGAGTCTACGCTGAAGATCCTTCTAATAGTTTTTTGCCATCGACCGGACAAGTTATAGCCAATGATATAAAGATGAGTGACCACATTCGTTGGGATACAGGAATTGAAAAAAACATGATCATAGGAACTGATTTTGATCCGATGCTTGCCAAGGTTATTGCTCATGGTAAAGACAGAAAAGATGCTGCTGAAAAGCTTGTAAAAGAACTGGAGACAATTCATTTTGGTGGATTCATTAATAACATTGAATTTTTAAGAAACATTTTAATCAGTCATCAGTTCTTGAATGGAGAAACGACAACAGATTTTATAGAACTTCATGAACCCGCGACTGAAATTATTCTAACTGATCATGAACTCAATTCACTTGCAATTACAGCGGCACTTTGGTTGCAAGGCTCCAATAGAAATGATGCCAATACTTTAAAGAATATTCCGTCCGGTTGGCACAACGCTCGACTTCCATACCAAAGTGTTAATTTCCTTCTCAAAGACCAAGAGATTTCAGTCGAGTATAAGCGACAACGCAATGGAAGTTATAAAATATCCAATGGTTCGATAGCCAGTATTCATCATTGGAGTGAAAACTCTTTGGATATTGAGTTGGATGGAATTAGAAATCAATGGAAACTCACAAGACAAGACAATCTCTTATTGGTTCAATACTCAAAGGGTAATAAATTGTTGACAATAATTCCAAGATTCATCTCACCTGAAATAGAAGCAGTGGAAGGTTCAATGACCTCACCTATGCCAGGTAAGGTTATAGAAATTATGGTTAAAGAGGGTGATAAAGTAAAAATTGGTGAAAAATTAGTAGTAATAGAAGCGATGAAGATGAATCATACAATCACGGCACATCAAGATGGTTTGGTGGAGCAACTCTTCATAACAGAAGGAGAGCAATTAGAACTTGGAGCTAGCTTGATGATAATTTCCAAGAATGAGGAATAATATGCCAGAAAAATACAAAGAAAAAAGTTCAATTGATGGTTATAAAAACTTACCAGAAAAACACATCAACGTAATCGAAGATTTTGAAGATCTATTGGAAAAAGGCATTGCTAATCTAACCATGTCAGATATTGCATCTAAGCTAAAGGTCTCTTTACGAACGCTTTATGAAATTGCACCCAGTAAGGAAGATTTAATCACAACGACTATGGATAGAATTCTTACCAACATTGGGAGAGAGGCATTGAGTAACATGAAAAATGTTAAATCTCCATTAGAAAGGCTACGCATATACATGAGAATTGGTAATGAAGCAGCAGGACCTAAATTACAAAAGTTTGATGGCGATTTAGATAAAATAAAAGGCGCTAAAGAAATGATTGATTTTCATCAGAATTATTTTATTTCATTCATTAAAAGTTTATTGGATGAAGCTCAAGCAGCCAATGAAATAAGAGAGATAGATACCCAAGCGGTTGCAATAACCCTAGGCGGTATAGCTCGAGAACTTTCAATACCTGACAATAAGAAATCATTGGAAGATTTACCAGAAAAATCATCCAACATGGTGACAGACCTAATTTTAGAAAGTCTGAACCAGGAATAATAGTATGAGTAAGGATGTTATTAGAATAGCTAATTGCAGTGGCTATTATGGTGATAAGCTTTCAGCCGCAAAAGAGATGATTGATGGTGGACCGATTGATGTTCTTACAGGCGATTATCTTGCTGAATTAACTATGGGTATCCTCTATGGTCAAAAAGTACAACGGGGCGACCAGATGGGCTATGTAGCAACCTTCTTAAAACAGTTAAAAGAAGTTGCTGAATCTTGCCATAAAAAAAATATCAAAATAGTCACCAACGCAGGCGGTCTTAATCCGAAATCAATGGCCCATGAGGTAAATCTGATTTTATCAGAACTGGGTGTTGACTCAAAAGTAGCCTACATTGATGGTGACAATATAGTTCCAGACCTTAAGATGCTCGAAGACAAGGGTGTCAGACTTGAGAATATGGACAGAAAGGTTCCGCTGAATGAGGCTGGCTACCCAGTGCTTACAGCTAATGCTTACCTTGGATCTTGGGGCATCAAAGAAGCATTAGATCAAGGTGCTGATATCGTTATATGTCCAAGAGTCACAGACGCCTCCGTTGTCATAGGTCCAGCAGCTTGGAAGTATAATTGGTCTCGTGATAATTTTGATGCTCTAGCAGGTGCTTTAGCTGCTGGCCATATCATTGAATGTGGCGCTCAAGCAACGGGTGGTAATTATTCTTTTTTTCAAGAAGTTGCATCTTTTAAAAATATTGGTTATCCGATAGCTGAAATTGAAGAAGATGGTTCTTTTACAATAACAAAACACCCCAATACTGGGGGGTTAGTCTCAGTTGGTACTGTGACAGCACAATTGCTTTATGAAATCAGTTCAACGGCTTATCTTAATCCAGATGTGACAGCTCATTTTAATTCACTTCATATGGAACAGATAGGAGAAAATAAAGTGTACGTATCTGGTTGCAAGGGCACCAATCCTCCTGACACTCATAAAGTTTGTATTAATTTAGCCGGTGGCTATCGCAATGGTATGGAAGTTATGTTGACTGGGTTGGATATTGAAGCGAAGGCAGAAATATTTTGCGATGCTTTATTTGATTCACTGGGAGGAAAAGATCAATTTGATGAAGTCATTATAGACCTTCATCGTCAAGATAAGGACAACCCAATGACCAATGAAGAAGCCATGGCTATTTTAAAAATTACAGTCAAGTCAACGGATCAGAAAAAAGTAGGTCGTATCTTTACAGCAAAAATTGTTGAATTAGGATTGGCTAATTATCCCGGATGGTTTTCAAAGGATTCCATTGGTTCGGGCGATCCTTTTATATTGTATTGGCCCGCACTCATAGAATCTAATTACATTAAAGAAAAGGTTTATATTGATGAAAATATTATAGACATAGTTCCAACCAATCAGATTGATATAGATCAAATTACTTATGATCATATTATTTCAAACATTCCTCAATATGAAGAGAAGGAACTTAAAGAAATCTATTTTGGTCGATTAATTGGCACTAGATCTGGAGACAAAGGCGGTTGTGCCAATCTTGGTGTTTGGACAAAAACGAATCGTGCTTACTCATTTCTTTATCACTATCTGACTGTTGATCGTTTAAAAAAGTTGCTTCCTGATTTAGATGAATATGAAATTGATCGTTATGAATTTACTAATATGAATGCATTGAACTTTTATGTGCATGGTATTTTGGGAGATGGCGCATCATCCAATACAAGATTGGATGCACTGGCAAAGTCACTTGGCGAATACTTAAGAGCTAAAAAAGTACAAGTGCCAAAATACATTCTAGAAGAAAGCGAGGAGATTAATTGATGTTAGACAATCCCACATTATTTAAATTTGATGCAACAGTCATTGCAATCGAGGGTCATGTTATGACCATAACATTGGACCGCCCTGAAAAGAAAAATGCAATCAATGAAATTATGGCCAATGAAATTATTTATGCACTAAAGTACGCTGCTGAAAACAATCAAATACGTGTGGTAATCATTCAAGCCAATGGCGACACATTTTGTGCTGGAGGTGATCTCAAAGGAATGACTGGAGCAGAACAACAATCACTGTCAACCGTTCCAAAACTCGGTAATGTTGACGACATTAGCCTATTGCTTAGAAATCTTAATAAACCTGTGATTGCTAAAATACAAGGCAATGTTTTTGCAGGCGCTTTAATGATTGTTACCAATTCAACTCATGCAATTTCAAGCGATGGTGTGAAATTCTCTGCCCCAGAAATAAAACGGGGTATATGGCCATTTATGGTGATGGCTGGATTATTTCGAGTTATGCCAAAAAGACAAGGCCTTGATTTCATAATGAGAGGCAATGCCATTGATGCACAGACCGCTGAAAAATACGGTTTAATCAATGAATGTGTTCCTCATGAAGAATTGGATAATGTTGTGAATTCGCTAGCTCAAGAGTTTTCCAGCTTACCTCCCAATACCATGAAGATGGGATTGAAAGCATACAACCGACAAGATCGAATGGAATTTAATGATGCTTTGCCTTATTTAAGAGAGCAACTTAAAGAATGTGTGGAAGGCGATGATGCCAAAGAAGGCATCACAGCATTTTTTGATAAAAGAGAGCCTAAATGGAAAGGAGAGGTGGATGAATCTTGATTTTGGCTGTGAGTATGATGAATTCAGAGCTGAGGTATCAGACTTTTGTTCTGAACACCAAGGTGTTCAGTTAACTGGCAATCTTTTTGGTAGATACGAGACCATTAAAAGAAGCAGAAGTTCGAACTCTGATGGCAAAACAATGTCATTGGCTAAATGGCAAGTACTACTCATTGAGAATGGCTATTTTGCCAGAAACATTCCCAAACAATATGGCGGTTACGGTGGCGATCTAGACATTGTAAAAAACGTCATTATTAATACTGAATTCTCAAAAGCGGGTATTCCATGTGGAACGGGGGGACAGGGCATTGATTTTCTAGTGCCGACCCTATTGGAGATGGGAACAGATGAACAGAAAGATCATTATATTAAATCTGCTTTGCATCTTGAGACTATATGGTGTCAAGGTTACTCAGAACCCAATGCGGGAAGTGACTTAGCAAGTCTTCAAACCAAAGGAGTCTTGGAAGGTGATGAGTGGGTAATCAATGGGCAAAAGATTTGGACCAGCACTGCAAAATACTCTCAAATGATGTTTTGTCTGGTTAGAACAGAACCGGATGAACCTAAACACAAAGGCATCAGTTATTTATTGATACCGATGGACACACCAGGAATTGAAATCAGACCCTTAGTGGATATGACATTGGATGCAGGATTCAATGAAGTATTCTTCACAGACGTTAGAATTCCAGCAAC
>ERZ767310.2037-NODE-2037-length-10873-cov-4.775005_pt1 | contig 10873 bp, 6 predicted proteins | sample MGYA00374954_ERZ767310 | MGnify/ENA primary metagenome ERZ767310 (study PRJEB28948, sample SAMN06267188) | marine metagenome | isolation source: Columbia River Estuary | place: USA:Columbia River Estuary, USA | collected 2013-07-23 ...
TTCTTTTTTCATCTCTTTTTTTAAAAAATTAGTGCCGCTTCCTATCTCTAAAACCTTCTTCCCTTTTAGGGAAACTGACGAAACCACATGGTCATACAACTGAATGAAACTATTTTTCTCGTCTTCTTCATTTTTCAGCTCGGGCTGACTACCATCTAAATTGGCAAAACCATAATTCATAAACGTCCACTCTTCGGTGGGATAACGAGAAGCCAAAAACTGATAAGCTCTCTTCCACAAGGCCTTTTTAAATCGAGGTGAAACGTTGAGAACTGCGACAAATGCTTTAGAAATGAAGTTCATCAAGCTTCTAGTTTCTCGCTGCTTGTGACATTAAGTTCATCGGCATTCACCCATCCCATAAAGAGGTCGTAGCCTATTGAAAGTACAATTGCACCAGTAAACAATCCTAAAAATCCGGTGGCAATGAACCCGCCAAGAGAACCTAAGAAAATAACCAGCATAGGCACAGATGCACCTTTTCCCATTAAAATCGGTTTCAGAATATTATCTGAGAATCCAGCTAACACGATGAGAATTGCCCAAAGGGTTGCCATTCCACCATCGGTTACAGAAAAAATATAAAAGACTACAGGAATAGACACCAAAGTAGGTGGCAGTTGCATAACACCCAAGATTAAGCACAATACTGCCCAGATACCCGCGTAAGGCACTCCGGCCAATGCAAAGAGAATACCTAATAGCGTTGCTTGTATAAAAGCAACCCCAATTACTCCTTTGGTTACTCCCTTTATTGTGTTTTCTGACAGCTTAGAAAAGGAAGTTCCCTTATCACCCAGAAGGCGAACAAAAAACTTTTGCATTAATGCATTGGTTCCTTTGGTGGCAAGTAAAACACCTGAAATTAATATAGACAACAAAAACATTCCTATGGTTCCAGTCAAGCCTATTATAGAGCTTAAAACTGATTTTCCTGCTTGAGCTATCTCACCTTCATAATTATTTAAGGCATCTTCAATATTCACTGAAAATGAAGACCAAATGGAAAAAACTTTCCCCCCTATTAAAGGCCAGTCTTCCACGCTTGCGTCTGGCGGTGGAATTTTCAATTCACTATTTTCCATCAGGTCCATAAGCTCTCCAACACTATCTGTAATAGAGCTCACTAATAAAAAAGATGGAATAATAAGAACCGCAAAAAAAGCAAGCACGATAATAGCCGCTGTTAACTTTGGCTTATCTCTAAGTTTCTTGTTTATTTTCAGGTAAAGTGGAGAAACCGAAACCGCAATAATTATACCCCACAGAACAGGTTCTATAAAAGGTAGCAATAACAATAAGCACCAAGCAATGATTATAAACATCAGAATCAATCGAATACTCACCTCCACTGAGGTCTTGACGCTTTTATCTATTAAATTGTTTGCCATAACATTAAAAATAATCAGTTATGTAAATATATCATTCTGCATTGGGCTCAGACCAACAATTTAATGGGTAAGAACTATTTTCATCGTTTCTACGAATCGCTGCAATTAGACCATTACGTACTTATTTTTTTAAATTTTTACTTTCTATTTCTATTAAAAATTAAACGTTCACAACTACGGGTATTACATACTCCTACTTCCATAAGTTAGCATACCTTGCCGCCCTCAGCTAAAAAAAATTGCATGTCGTTTAAATCACTCGGATTATCAGAAAACTTATTAAAGGCCGTAAGCGAAAAAGGTTACACTGACCCTTCGCCTATTCAAGAGAAAGCCATTCCGGTAATTTTAGAGAGAAAAGATGTTTTAGCATCGGCTCAAACGGGCACAGGAAAAACAGCAGGTTTTACACTACCTATGCTGCAAATTTTAGAAGCTGAAAAACACTTTAGAAACAGACCAATTCGCTCTTTAATTTTAACACCAACAAGAGAATTAGCTGCTCAGATCTTTGAAGAAATTAAGTCATACAGCACGCATTCTGAGCTTCGCTCAACGGTTATTTTTGGTGGCGTAAATCAAAAACCACAAGTAAATGCACTTCGCAATGGCGTTGACATTTTAATAGCAACACCAGGTAGACTTTTAGATTTAAACAACCAGCGGTTATTGTCTTTGGCAAAAGTTGAAATTTTAGTTTTAGATGAAGCTGACCGTATGTTAGACATGGGCTTTTTGAGAGACATCCATCGCATTTTAGATCTAATTCCTAAGAAAAAACAAAGTCTTCTCTTTTCTGCTACTTTCTCTAAAGAAATTAAAAGACTCGCGGGTTCCTTTTTGCACAATCCCGTTTTAGTAGAGGCAACTCCAGAAAATACTACGGCAGAAAAGGTAAATCAAAAGGCCTATTCTATTGACAAGAATAAAAAAACAGAGTTCATTATAAAGTTGATTTCAGAAGGAAATTGGAGTCAAGTTTTGGTATTTACCAGAACTAAACATGGAGCCGATAAGCTTTGTAAAAAAATGATTCAAGCTGGTGTAACAGCAGCTGCAATTCATGGAAATAAGAGTCAAAACAATCGTACAAGAGCCTTAGCCAATTTCAAAAAAAGTGATGTTCGCGTTTTAGTTGCAACTGATATCGCTGCACGTGGATTAGACATTCCATTATTACCGCACGTGGTTAATTTTGAATTACCAAATATTCCAGAAGATTACGTTCACAGAATTGGGCGCACAGGAAGAGCAGGTGCAAGTGGAGAAGCTGTGTCTTTAGTCAGTCCCGATGAGCGCTCTTACATGCGCGACATTGAGAAATTATTGAACATGAGGATTACTGCAGAAAAAGTAGCGGGTTTCGAGCCTGATCCTAATGCGTCTGAAGAAAGACCAAAGCCACAAGGACGAAATCACAGACGTCCGAGACCTCAGGGAAAACCAAAAGGGAATTACCATAAAAGTCCGCGCAAGAGAAACTAAAAGCCAAAACTTTTCGTCCATCTTTTTACTCGCGAAAGGCCAAAATAATTTCAACTATTTTTTTGCTTTCTATTAGATTATTATGCTCCTTTGATGGAGATTCTTTCCCTAAATTCTAGAGTACCTTTTTCAAAAGATTTCCTACGGAAGAATGGGATAAAGTAATCGAAAAACACTTTTTAAAGAGATTGAATATGATAGAAGAGATAACCAAATCTGCTGAGTTACTAGACCGCAGAAAAGCTGTAGTAGCAAATGGTGTCGGTGTTTTTAATACCGCTACTGTAAGTCATGCAAAAGGCGCAACCATTACCGATGTAGAAGGAAGAGAATTGATTGATTTCGCTGGAGGCATTGGTGTTGTGAATGCTGGCCACTGTCCTGAGCCAGTTGTAAAAGCTATTCAAGAACAGGCTGAAAAATACATTCACACGAGTTTTAACGTAGTTACCTACGAACCGTACATCAAATTATGTGAAGAGCTTGTAGAGATTTTACCTCATGGCGAGAACACTAAAGTGATGTTATCTAATACTGGGGCTGAAGCTGTAGAAAATGCAATAAAAATTGCAAGACAAGCAACGAAGCGACAAGCAGTATTGTGCTTTACAGGCGCATACCATGGTCGTACTATGATGGCCATGACTCTAACTTCTAAAATTAACTACAAAATAGATTGTGGCCCTTTTGCTCCAGAAGTATACCGTTTACCCTTCCCCAACTATTACCGTTATGCAAATGGTAAAACAATGGACGAGTTTGTTGACCTCGAATTAAAAAGGCTCAACGAATCTGGGTATAACCTTGTTGACCCAGATAGTGTCGCTGCAATTATCATAGAACCCGTTCAAGGCGAGGGCGGTTTTAACGTCACTCCCCAAAGATACTTGGAAGGCCTACGCGAATTTTGTGACAAACATGGTATCGTTTTAATATTTGATGAAGTTCAGTCTGGTTTTGCAAGAACAGGAAACTGGGCAAGCTGGCAAAATTATGGTGTTACGCCAGACATATCAACCTACGCAAAGTCAATGGGCTCGGGTATGCCAATCGCAGCTATTATGGGTAAGGCACACATTATTGATGCCGCTGGTCCAGGAACGATTGGTGGAACATACATAGGAAATCCATTGGCATGTGTCGCTTCTAGCGCAACCATCCAATACATGAAAGACATTAATTTAAACCATCGCGGCATAGAGGTTGGCGAAATTATGATGAATCGATTTTCTAAATGGAAATCTGAATTACCCGGAATTGGAGATGCAAGAGGAATGGGCGCTATGTTAGCCTTAGAGTTTGTACACGACAATGACCCACGTCAACCTAATGGCGCAGCATGCGCGATGGTAGTAGAAGAATGTTCTAAAAACGGACTCATAATTATTAGTTCGGGTACGTTTAAAAATGTGATCCGAATTTTGTCGCCTTTGGTAATTTCTGATGAACTTCTGCATAAAGGCTTAGATATTTTAGAGGCTGCAGTAAGAAAAGCGCTTGCTTAAGTATTTACCGTCTATTATAAATTAAGCTCAAAGTTGGGGCTTGTAACTTTTAGAACAATATATTTATGAAGCCATTTGCAATAGCTGGGGTTCAGATGAAAGTATCTGCAACGCACTCGAATCTCGAGGCCATGAAACTAAAGATTGATATTCTGATGAATATTTACCCTTGGGTTGAAATGGTTGTTTTTAGTGAGCTCTGTGGGTATGGCCCACTCACTTATACTGCTCAAGAATTTCCAGGCATTTTTGAAAAAGAGATGCAGAAGATGGCGATCAAACATAAAATTTGGTTGCTACCCGGATCTGTTTTCGAAAAACGAGAAGGTAAAATTTACAATACCGCTAGCGTTATTAATCCAAAAGGAGAAATCGTTACACGGTATAGCAAAATGTTCCCGTTCTACCCTTACGAAGTTGGGGTAACAGCTGGTCATGAATTCTGTGTATTCGATGTTCCAGATGTTGGTCGTTTTGGCGTTTCGATTTGCTACGATATGTGGTTCCCAGAAACTTCTAGAACATTAACATGCATGGGTGCTGAAGTAATTTTACACCCTACCCTTACCGGAACAATTGATAGAGATATTGAACTCTCTATTGCAAGAGCAACCGCAGCTCAAAACCAATGCTACATTTTCGACATTAATGGTTTAGATGCTGGTGGCAGCGGACGCTCCATAGTCTGCGGGCCAGACGGAAGAGTTTTGTACCAAGCTCAAAACATTGAAGAAATGATTCCGATTGAAATCAACATGGAGCGTGTTGATCGCAGTCGCAAGTTGGGTGTTTTAAGATTGGGTCAACCTCTAAAAAGCTTTAGAGATCATTTAGGCGATTTCAAAATTTATCAGCCTGATGCAAACCATGAGTATTTAGAAAGCTTGGGACCACTCATTAAGCCGAAGCGCGTTGATGAATTAGCTAAGCTACAAAGAGAAGCCGAAGACAAAATTCAACCTTCGCTACCGATCAAATAACATAAAGCTTGTTAACCTTTTCATCCAAGTTCAAAGACCTAAAATCTTTTTACTTGGATGTTTTGATTTAAGGGCAATCCTGAATGCAGAAAGTGAATATTAAGATTACCGAGTCCTTAGATAATTGCTATATTTCTCATCCTATTGAAATTGTCTATTAATTTCAAAATCTTAAGCCAGAAAATGACTCAAACCCAAAATAGCACATTCCATAATTACAATGTTTCTCAGCTTAGAATTAATACCTGGAATAATTTAAAGCACGCCACCAGAGAAATCACTGGAAAAAAGACAGACAATCGTGACTATCAATTAGCATGGGAAGTTATTTCAACAAGCCTAAATCAGCTCGCAATAATTGAACAGTATTTTGCTTTCCCAGGCCCACTTCTCGTCAAGAATTTATTGGGCATGGCAGCAAGAAAAGAGTTGCAAGCGTTAAGCAATGAAGTCTCTAATTTGGTTACGGTTCTTGTAAGTGAGGCCTACAGAAACAATGTGGACCTATTAGATCGAGTTTCATTAGGAGACATTGAAACAGATGACGATACTGAAAAGATTGAACTGAATGCAGAAGTAAGTAAAAACTATTTCGAAGTACTCTTTGTAGATGATATAGGCGAAGATGACTTTCAAGCTATTCGTGACAAGCTTAAAATGCTGCGAAATGCTTCAGATGAGTTTTATTATAAGCTTGTTCCTGTGCGTACTTTCGAAGATGCACTCATGGCACTTGTCTTTAATCCAAACATTCAAGCTTGCGTTGTGCGCTACGCTATACCCTATGATTCTGAACATGCAGATGGATTTTTAAAACCGTTTATTGGCAACATTTCTCATCTCAATTTTAGGGAATTTTCAGATTACCAATTGGGACCTTTATTAGGGAAAATTATTAAGCACTTTAGGCCAGAAATAGACATCTATTTAGGCACGGATAGCTCACCATCAGAAATTAAAGACAGTACGTTAAAAAACTTCAGACGCATATTTTACCGCAAAGAAGATATTCAAGAAATGCACCTCACCATTATGAGGTTTATAAAAGACCGATTCGATACGCCTTTCTTTTCTGCGCTAAAAAAATACAGCCAGCGGCCAACAGGTGTGTTTCACGCCATGCCAATCTCTAGAGGAAACTCTGTTTTTAAATCTAGATGGATTTCCGATTTTGGTGAATTCTATGGTCGGAATTTATTTTTAGCTGAAACCTCCGCGACTACGGGCGGGCTCGATTCTTTGTTACAACCTACAGGCCCGTTAAAAACAGCACAAGAAAAAGCAGCCGTTGCCTTTGGCGCACAGCACACTTATTTTTCTACAAACGGAACATCTACGTCCAATAAAATTGTGGTGCAAGCTTTGGTTGAACCGGGCGATTTGGTGCTAATCGATAGAGATTGTCACAAATCGCATCACTACGGTTTAGTATTAGCAGGTGCATTGCCCGTATATTTAGATTCATATCCTATCCCTAAATATTCCATGTATGGCGCAGTGCCATTAACTACCATAAAACGTAAGCTCCTAAACCTTAAAAAAGCAGGCAGGTTAGATAAAGTTAAAATGCTTCTGCTAACCAATTGCACCTTTGATGGATTGGTTTACAATGTGGAAATGTTCATGGAAGAGGTTTTGGCCATTAAGCCAGATATCGTTTTTTTATGGGATGAAGCATGGTTTGCATTTGCAGGGTTTACATATAATTTCAAGCAGCGCACAGCAATGTACGTTGCCAAAAAACTGCATGACAAATACCAATCTAAATATTACCGAAAGCAATACGATAAGCATGTTGCTGAAATAGGGCAAGATAAACGCGATGAACTTTGCGTTATGCCTGATCCTGACAAAGTAAAAATTCGGGTTTACTCAACCCAAAGTACACATAAAACGTTGTCTTCTTTACGCCAGGGTTCTATGATCCATGTATGGGATGAAGATTTTAGATTAAAGGCTGAGGATTCTTTCCATGAAGCTTATATGACCCACACGTCAACTTCTCCTAACTATCAAATTTTAGGTTCATTAGACATTGGCAGAAGACAGGTTCAGTTTGAAGGCTACGAACTAGTCGAAAAGAGTATTGAGCTGGCTATGGTCCTTCGAGCAAAAATTAATGATCATCCAAAACTCAGAAAGTATTTTGATGTACTCACGATTGGCGACTTTATACCGAAGCGTTACCGTAAATCAAGTATAACAGAATACTACCATCCAGAGCGTGGCTGGAACCAATTGGAAGAAGCTTTTGCCCATGACGAATTCGTTTTAGATCCAACAAAAATTAATTTATTTATTGGCCGAACTGGCGTAGATGGTGACACTTTTAAGAATGAATACTTAATGGACAAGTATGGCATTCAGATAAACAAGACAAGCAGAAATACAGTTTTGTTCATGACCAATATTGGCACCACTCGCGGTTCTGTGACTTACCTATTAAGAGTACTTGGCGAAATTGCAGACGAGTTAGATCAGAACTTCAAGTCAATGATTCCTCAGGAGCTGAAAATTGCCCAAGAGAGGATTGCTTCATTGACTGAAAATGTACCACCACTTCCAGATTTTAGCAGATTCCATAATAGTTTTAGAGCTGTTCCGGGCGTTCCAGGAGGCGATATTCGAAGAGCATACTTCCTAGCCTATAAAGAACACCGATGTGAGTTCATCAAGCTAACAGATTGCATGTCTCACATGGAAGGAGGTCGACATATTGTTTCCGCTTCTTTTGTTATTCCTTACCCACCAGGTTTTCCAGTATTGGTTCCAGGCCAAATACTCAGTGAAGAAATTTTAGCATTTTTATTGGCACTCGATGTAAAAGAAATTCACGGTTACAGACCGGAGCTTGGCTTGCGAGTATTTACAGAAGATTGTTTAAACAGATTTAGCAAAGAAGCGCGATTTGTGAAAACCAGAAATAAGGAGCTAGAAAAGATTCAAGCTGCAGATAAAGAAGATCATTAATTTCATAAAATTAGATAACTACAATTATTATATTGTCAACTTTCGAAGGCTAGCAAAAGCTTTTTAGATAAACTCAAAAGATTATACAATGGCGAAGGAACCAACTACTCAAAAACCGCTACGCGGTGTTTCTGACATCAGAAGATTTTTTTTAAAAAATGAAACTCCAATCTATTTTATTAGTGCAACAAATTTTAATCTGTTAGGTGCAGATGAATGGATAAAAGGTTTCAAATTCATTTGCTATATAGAATGCTTTGATGGTTTGCACCCCAACGTATTTTCACCTGTAGAAGAAATACCACACGATGAGTTTCAAAGCATTGAAGACATCAGCAACTATCTCCTAGAACACAAAGAAGTTTCAGACTTTATTAAAAGCAGAAAGAAAGGCAAAGATGCGGGGAAAGCTCTTTTCTTAATGTTCGATGAAAAGACGGAGAAACTCGCCAAGAAACACGGCTTAGATGTTTGCTTTCCGCCAGCGAGCTTAAGAAACTTTATGGACAATAAAGTCAACACAAACCGCATTGCCGAAAAGGCTGGCGTGGCTTGTGTCCCGAATATTTTAAGCAAGGTTAAAAACTACAAACACCTCTGTGAGATTTCAGCTCACCTCGGAACAGACTTGGTAATTCAAACACCTTATGGTGATTCTGGCCACACGACATTCTTCATCACAAATGAGGAGGAGTACGGCAAGCACAGTAAAGAAATTGAAGCTGAAAAAGAGGTGAAAGTGATGAAACGTATCAATTGTAGAGGTTCTGCAATTGAAGCGTGCGTAACACGTCACGGGACTATTGTCGCACCATTAATGACTGAATTGGTTGGCTTTAAAGAATTAACACCTTACAAAGGCGGTTGGTGCGGAAATGAAATTTATGCCGGAGCGTTTACAAAAAGAATCCGCCAAAAGGCAAAAAAATACACACGACAGTTTGGCGACCAATTGCGCAAAGAAGGTTACAAAGGCTATTTTGAATTAGACTTTTTAATAGACCAAGATAACGGTGAAATTTATTTAGGTGAGCTGAACCCAAGGATTACCGGAGCCAGCAGTATTACCAATCATGCTGTTTTCGCTTTAGCTGATGCACCATTGTTCATGTTTCACACTTTAGAGTGGATGGACATCCCTTATGAATTAAGCACAAAAGCACTCAACGACAGATGGAGTCGTGAAGAAAATATAGACAGCTGGAGTCAGTTGGTGATTAAACATACCGATGACAGCATAGAACACGTAACTGAAGCTCCACGTTCTGGAATTTATAAGATGAAACCTGACGGTACAATTGAGTTCTCTCGGATGGATACGCACAGGCGTGCCGTTGAAACCGATGAAGAAGCGTTCTTCCTTCGCATTACGAGAAAAGACGATTACTTATACGAAGGCGCTGACATGGGCATCTTGGTAATGCGAAATAGGCTAATGACCGATAATTTCAATTTAACGAAACGCGCTAAAGATTGGATTGCAGCGATCAAGGGTGAATACAAATCCATTGAACCAACTCAGCTTTCAGCTGTAGAGCATAAGGTTGCCGAGATTGGCGGATTTAAAATGATGTAGGTGAATGTTTGTTCAAATAAAGCTGATACATGAGGAGAGACCTGGGAAGAAGTGGCAGCATTTTTTTGAACTCGTATGGCCGTTTTACAAAAAATGGTTTACTAGCGAAGGTTATCTAAGTCGTCCTGGGTATATGACCTGCATGGATGCTTTAGAGACGCACATGCCTGAAATTATTCCGTTTTACGAAGCGCTTACAGAACAAGCTGGTGGTGGTGATTTAGAGGCACGCTTTTTAAGTCTGTATTGTCCGCCACCTTACATGTCTGGCTGTTCTCAAATGGCTATTACAGGTGAAGAAAATGCACTGATAAGAAACTATGATTACCATCCTCGCTTATTTGACGGAAAGGTATTGAACACGAATTGGCTGCAACCTGTTATCGGTATGACCGATTGCACTTGGGGTCTTTTAGATGGAATGAACGGCAGTGGCTTGGTTGCTTCTTTAACTTTTGGCGGACGCAAAGTAACAGGCGTTGGTTTTGGAATCCCAATAATCATGAGGTATGTTTTAGAAACATGCACAAACATTCATGAAGCCATTGAAGCATTTTCAAGAATCCCGATTCACATGTCGTACAACGTAACTGTACTTGATAAAACAGGAAGTTTTGCAACCATTTATTTAGCACCAGACAGAGCGGCTCGCGTTAATTTTCAGCCTGTTTGCACAAACCATCAAGATGTTATTGAATGGTATGACTATGCCACCATGACTAATACGTTAGAACGAAAAGAATTTATGCAGCATTACCTTTTAAACAAAGGCTTAACGCTTCAACAACAAGTGGATTCATTTTTGGCTCCGCCCCTGTACCACCGAAACTACGAAAAGTATTTCGGCACGCTCTACACCGCTGTTTACAATTTGAAAAAGAACAGTTTAACGCTGGTCTGGCCAAACAAGACTGAAGAGATAAGTTTCGATAATTTTAAAGAGAAAAAGATTCAAGTAAAACTTGA
>ERZ767310.2038-NODE-2038-length-10872-cov-4.871406_pt1 | contig 10872 bp, 6 predicted proteins | sample MGYA00374954_ERZ767310 | MGnify/ENA primary metagenome ERZ767310 (study PRJEB28948, sample SAMN06267188) | marine metagenome | isolation source: Columbia River Estuary | place: USA:Columbia River Estuary, USA | collected 2013-07-23 ...
GGTGAGCGACAGATATTCCCTAAGCAAACAAATAAAACTGAAATTTTTGACATATTTAAATCTAATAAAGTAAATTAAACTATCTATATAAGTGATTGTTTATAATGTATTTATTACATTATTTAAATCGTCCTCAGTGTCCACTCCACCCGGTACTGGTGCACAGGCATCTGCCACATGTATAGCAATGCCATTAGCCAAAAATCGCAATTGCTCCAGCGACTCAAGGCGCTCTAAAGGGGCAATATCCCAATCGACGAATTGATTAATAGAGGCCACTTTATAAGCATAAATACCTATATGCCTACGGGCATCCTCAGGCAGTGAATTAGTAGAACCCAATGACTTGTCACGGGGGAATGGAATCGGCGCCCGACTAAAATAAAGCGCATTACCCATCGCATCAGCGACCAGTTTCACAGTATTCGGGTTTACAAAGTCAACCACCGAGTTCAATGGCTCACATAAGGTAGCTACACCGGCAGTTGATGACTGGGCGAGATTAGTAGCCACCTGATCAATAACCTCAGGTGGTATCAACGGCTCATCACCCTGCACATTGACCACAATTTGCTCATTAGCCAAGCCTAATGTTTGAGCTACTTCCTGTAATCGGTCAGTACCTGAGATATGGTCGTCTCGCGTCATACAGACCTCAGCGCCAAATGCTGTGGCAACTTTTTCTATGCGCTTGTCATCAGTGGCAATAACCACGCGAGAGGCGCTACTTTTACAAGCCTGATGCCATACATGCTGAATCATGGGGATACCCTTGATATCGCGCAATGGCTTGCCAGGAAGACGAGAGGAAGCGAAGCGTGCGGGTATTACAACAATAAACTGCATAGTGATTCCTGTTAATGATTAACCTAGATTGACAGCATCTAATATATTATCAACTAAACCTGTTGATAGTTCAGCTTCAACCTCAAGCACCCATACATTATTTAAACTTACAGTATCAAATTTTACGGCATCTTTAGCCGTAATAATGACCGGCAAATCATCATCAAAGTTTAAATCAGATGTGGTCATCGTAAAATGATCGTCAAAACCCAACAAAATAGGACTCATACCCAGAGAAGTTAGGGTATCAGCGAACCGTTGCGGATTCCCAATTGCGGCAAGTGCATGCACTGATTTTGAAAACGGCCAGGCATCCACCGCCAAAACCTTACCCGTGGATAATTGCCGAAACCGCGCTGGCTTTAGGCTGTAAGTGGCATCTGAGGCTATTCCTTTGAGACCTACCTCACCGTTGATAACCACCAGATCCACTGATTTAAGGCGAGAAGCAGGCTCTCTCAAGGGGCCGGCCGGCAAACAAAGGCCATTACCTAGACCTCGAGATCCATCCACAACCGCTATTTCTAGATCACGATGTAAATGGTAATGCTGAAGTCCGTCATCACAGAGAACAACATCACAGGCAAATTGACTTAATGCGAACTCAACACCCCGCTTCCGTACCGGATCAACCACTACAACGGCATCAGACAGGGGAAGGCTCTGTCGAATCAGTAAGGGCTCATCACCGCAAATGGCAGCACTTGAATTAGCAATAACTTGCAGAGGATAAGCTGAAGCATGCCCGCCATAACCACGACTAACCACAGCGACTTTAAGGCCACGACTAATTAACACAAGGCAAAGCTTAATCAATAAGGGAGTTTTTCCACTGCCGCCAACGGCAATATTCCCTATAACCACTACAGGTGCTGAAAATGGCTTCCCCTGATGAAAGCGACATAAAAAAAAGCGGCGAATAACCACTAGTAATTGAAAAATTAAGGACAGAGGATAAAGCAGTAGCACCCAAGAAAACCTGGAATACCAAGCTTTTACAATTCGCTTTTCAATGCTCGCCATGTAATCCCCCGCTAAGCCGACGGCTCTTCGGTACTCTCAAATGCCTGATTATGAAGCTGTGCATAACGTCCAGCCTGTGACAGCAAGTCCTTGTGTGAACCCTGCTCAATAATTCGCCCCGATTCCATGACTAAAATTCGGTCAGCCTTCTCAATGGTACTCAAGCGGTGAGCAATCACAAAAGTGGTTCGATTTTTAATAAGACTCTCTAGAGCAGCCTGAATATAACGCTCAGAATCTGTATCTAAGGCAGATGTAGCCTCATCTAGAATCAGGATAGGTGCATCCTTAAGAATAGCTCTAGCAATGGCTATACGCTGTCTCTGACCGCCAGACAGCATAACCCCATCATCACCAATCAGCGTATCGTATCCCTGCGGAAGGTTTTTGATAAATTCATCGGCATTGGCCATTTTAGCCGCTGCCATTACCTGCTCAGAAGAACAATCTTTTAAATCACCATAAGAAATATTACTGTAAACACTGCCATTGAACAGGGTCACCCGCTGACTAACAATGGCGATTTGCTGACGCAGACTAGATAAGAAATATGCATTAATATTCGACCCATCAAGTAAAATAGACCCCTGATCAAGGTTATAAAATCTAGGAATCAAATTTACTAACGTAGACTTACCACTACCAGAGGAGCCTACAAGGGCAATGGTTTCCCCGGGCTTCACTTCAAAGTTGATATCCTCAAGTACTGATTTATCTGAGTTATAAGAGAAATTGATATCACGAAACTCAAATCCGCCCTTAACAGAATCTAGCTCAATAGTGCCCGTATCAATTTCTGAATCGGCATCTAAAACCTCAAATATAGACTGTGATGCAGCAATCCCACGTTGAATAGCACTATTCACCTCTGTCAGCTGACGAATAGGCTTCACCAGCATCCCCGAAGCCACCAAAAAGGTTATAAAACTCCCTGTTGTCATAGAAGCCAAAATAGTTGGGCTCAGCATAACCGCGGTAATAGCCGCAAAAGCCAGTGAAACAATGATCATAACCAGTGGGTTACTAACACCCTCGGTAAATGCCATTTTCATATTTTGTTTGCGATTGTTATGACTTGCCTCACTCATTCTTGCAAGTTCAGTGTCAGTACCGCCAAACATCCTGACTTCTTGGTGGCCATTAACCACCTCTTGAGTCACATGAGTCACGTCACCCATAGCCGATTGAATACGTTTACTTATCAGACGAAAACGCTTACTAACAATAGAAACCAAAAAAGCGATCAACGGCATAACAGCAATAAAGAACAGAGTCAGCTTCCAGTTCACGTAAAACAAATAACCCAACAAACCTAACACCAGACTACCCTGCTGCAGCATGGTCTTAATGGCACGCGTGCCAGCCTCAGTGACTTGCTGCACATTAAATGTGACCACAGACACAAGATGCCCAGACATAGAACGGTTAAAAAAGTCAGAGGGTAAATGCAAGTATTTAGACAATATATCGATACGCAAGGCATGTACTAAGAAATTAGACACATAGGCTAGCCCATAGCTGCCTATCAAATAGCCCAAGCCGCGTACCAGACTGATAATAATGAGAAATACTGGAATGACGATGGCGCCACGCTCGAGATTAGATCCACTAATAAACAGATTCGCTATAGAGGCGGTAATACCCGCTGAAGGTAAGCCCGAATCCGCCTGACCTTCAGAGGTCATTGCGCCAACCGTATCTGTGATGTAACCCAACAAATCCACAAAGGCTATTTCAGCGGCCGAATGCATAAACAAACCCAGTACACTCACCAAAAAAGCAAGCCAGTAACGCCCTACATACCGGAGTAATCGCAAATAAGTTTGGAAACCTGAAGTACCCATATCTTGTATTTTTTCTCGCTATTTAAAGGCCTAACAAACGTAATTACCTGTCCGCACTGAATAGTTTTTAATTTATTTACAGCCCATTATTAAAAGACCAATCAAACCAAAAAAAACCAACAAATTGCTCATTTCCAGAACTTTAACACAAACTATTCGGTTGCCCTATCTCATAGCCTAAAAAATAAGCCCAAAAGTCTATTCTTAAATAAAGTTAGCGGTTAGCGCCACCAAAAACGCGCCTTACTTTCCATTGCCGTTAACACCTTTAAATCACCGCTATTATCCCATTCGAAAGTCACAGCGCCATTATTTGCAGTTGCCCACTGTTTTGAGCCAAAAAGTTCATATCGTTTAATTACATCAGCATGGGGATGACCAAAATGATGCTGATAACCTGCTGAGAAAACCACATGGGTTGGCATTAGCTGTTTTATAAAGTCACGACCTGAAGAGGTTTTACTGCCATGATGTGGTGCAACCAACAAATCAACCGGCGGTAGTTCATAGTTTTCTAGCAACAATTTCTCCGAATGCTTTTCGATATCACCCGGCAAAAGGATACTGATATCTCGCCAGCGTATTAATAAAACACAGGAATTATTATTACTATCTTCCATTTCAGCTCCACGGCCCTCCAATTTTGGCAATAAAATATCAAAATAAATCCATTCACTTTCAGAGGATGAATTCTTAAACTCCCAGTGCCAGCGCTTAGAGGCATAACAATAACTCTTTTCACCAACAAATGAGTTTCCCTGCAAGGCATGAGAAAAAATACCAGGGGGCAAAACAGTTTGCTTGACGGGCAGACTGTCACTCAGCCCCTTAAAGCCCCCAAAATGATCCATATCCCCATGACTAACCACAACCCTATCTACATGCTTGAAACCCCGACTTACAATAAACGGCGCAACTACAGCTGATCCCATATCAAAACTTTCACCATAGGAAGCGCCTACGTCATAAACCATGAGTTTAGATTGGGATTCAACAACCACCGAAAGGCCCTGCCCCACGTCTAGTACAGTAATGCGCAAGGGCAACCTTGGCTTGTGAGCTATTAAATGAAGCATAAAGGGTAAAATTAAAATCCATCGTGAAAGAAGCCCCCTAGGCAAAAGAACGGTAAAAGCCGACAGGACTAGGCAGGTGAAAAACAAAGTTGATGTAGGCAATGAGAAATAATAAAAGCCCCAATCTGCTGGTAAACAATCAAATAACAACCACAAACCATCAATGGAAAACCCCGCCCATTGCCACAATAGTTGCGCGGCAGATGCGGAGAAAAAAAACAGCACAGCTGCCATTAGGCATAATGGAACAGTAATAAACGACACATAAGGCACGGCGACAAGATTAACCACTAAGCCTAACCAAGAGATTTTGCCCACAAACAATAAAAGCGGTGCCGTCATACCCACAAAAAGAATCCACTGAGATAAAAACAACCCAGATCTATTTTGCTTAACAGTAATGCGAGGCACAAAATAAAACAAAAGAATACTAACTGCCGAAAAGGACAACCAAAAACTCCCGCCAATAACGGCTAATGGCTGTGCTACAGCGATCAAGAACAGAGCCCAGATAAAGGCAACATAAGGAGAAACCCGAAGATAAAACATCTTACACAGCATAACGAAAACAACCACAACCATGGCGCGCTGTGTAGGAAGAGAAAAGCCCGCTAGCAGACTGTAAAAAGAAGCAGACAATAGCCCACATAGCGGCGGAAAAAAACGAGAAAAGAAAGCTTTATTTCGAAAATCAAAGGTCATTATCATGAGGATTCGCTTGATTGATAAACCTAATAAAACTCCCAAACCAGCCACTAACCCAATATGCAAGCCAGAAATAACTAACAGATGCACTATTCCAAGCCGAGATAAATCACCCCACCACTTACCCAATCCCGACTTATCACCAATGGTTAAGGCACTAATAATCGCCTTGTTGCGATCAGATAAATTAGTACTAAAAATAAATAACTTAATATCCTCACGGAAACGACTTAAATGACTGCTTAAGAAACAAAGCCAGTTACAATTATCCAATATGGCTAGATGATTAAAATCGGAGGCTAAGACATAGCCCGTGGCAGAAAATTGTTTTTCAACGAGCCATGCTTGATAGTCAAAACCACTGAAATTAGTCAAGCCCCGAGGCTGTTTCAGTCGAACCAACAGTTGCCAATGTTCGCCAGCATGGAGACTGGGCAATGATCCAACCTTTGCGTACCAACTCAATCGCAAATGATCTAGCGAATAAGAATTAGGAGTAACAAAATTTGTATGAGGCTGAGCTTCAAAAGACTCCACATCAAAGTCAAAACTAAGACGATTAGCCTGCCTATTTACTGTACCCCGCACAAAACCCTTAATAACATAATCATGTTTATTCAATGATTCTGGAAGCTGATGCTCTAGAACTCTCTCAGCCCTGAGGTGCCCCCAGCCAATACCGACTGATATCAATGTTAAAAAAATTAAAAGAGGTTTAAGCTGATAGTGAGAACGATAAGAAAAGAAAATACCAATAGCCCCAAAAAAAACAATCACCCAAGACTGAATTGTAAAAAGGCTCGGCAAAAAGCTAACAATATAGATACCGATAGCCAAAAAAATTAAATAAAACATAGTTTCTCAAAAAAATATCACCATCAAAGCATAGAAAAAATTACACAATATTTCTGTAATATCAGCAATAGCAGTACACATAACATATATAGAAAATAACTATCGCAATGATAGATTTATTTAATTATACGATTATATATTCATTGATTAATATAAGTTAATAAGAATCCTTATCATTATTGTTTGCATAAAAAATTTGATAAAAAGGGTAAAGAAAATGGGGCTAATAAATTCTAATCAATCATGGGTATCTTTTTGTAGATGCCTCTTTAGATGCAGTCATTTTATTAACAAAGAATCACTGACCATATTCAGTTTTTTCTCCCCAACTACACCACTCACCACTCCTCATCTAATTCGCAATATAACTCTAAAAACCCAAGCTTTAAAATCGCCATTTGATAAAAGGAATTTTAACAAATTGACTGATATCGCCTGTACGGTTTTTAGTTTTGAATTGAAAGTGGCATAGCAGCAGTCCGCAGGAAGCGTAGAGATAGTCCCTTAATTTAAGGTCTATATTTAAAACGGAAATTTACTGCGCTTTGTCACCTTCATCCTTTTTCAATCTTACATTATTTAGAATTATCTATCTTCGAATAAATAATTCAAAAGACTGTAACATCCTCTGCTATATTAAGTATAAGAACAAATAATTACTCTCAAGCTTTTAGATCTTATGGATTGAACTTTTTTTCTTTAAAAATAAATAACCAACATGGATGTTAGGTTTTTATGAAATCACAGATACAAATAAAAAATTTATACTTCTGCAATCGATATGCCCAATGGTTTCTTCAAAGAGCATTAGGGCTTTTTCACAGCCTCACAGTAAAAATAACCACAATTAGCTTTTTATCCCTAATACCTTTTTCCTCAGATGCCAATTGGACGGATTTTAGTCAGCCTAATCAATCAGCAATAAACTATTTTGTTGAATTTCAACCAGGTATTTACAATCAGCCAAAAGATACGAATATTGAAAAGCTTCTCAGTGAGATAAAGCACCTATCATCACACCAAATTAACATAGTGGGCATTTCACAATCAGCTTCATCACTTGCCACATATGATCTAGCAATGATTCGTGCTAAAACCATCAAAAAACAATTAGTTCGTCAGGGTATTGCCGCTGATCGAATTATTGTCAGTGGCGAAGACGAAAACTTTGTAATGCCCGACGAAATTCTTCATGGGGTTTTTGTAACCAGTTCTGAAAATATGCTTGAAACCGAGGCGTTATTAAAAACAAATCCTGCAGAACAAAATAAAGCTGCATTTATCGAATTTCCTTCGGGTGTTTACGATAACCCCATGCCCAACCAATTGAATAGAACAATTCAGTCTCTATTATCTCTACCACAGGATCAAACCCTACGGCTTGTTGGAATATCTCAGTCTAAAACCAATTTGGCAACTCAACCACTTGCCCTACAAAGAGCGCAGAATGTTGCAGACCAGTTAATCGCTGCTGGCTTTAAAGCCACAAGAATCAAGCTAGACAGCAAAGTCACTAACAATGTCCAAGATATGTATTTAACTCATGGAGTGCATATCTTTGTAAACAGCAATAACAACAAAGATACCCAGCATGAGCCCTTAGATACGGTATTAAAGCGATTAAACAGCCCTAATAAAAACACTATTGCAACAAACCAAAGCAAAGAAACTCTCGAAAAGAGCCCAAAACAGGATTCAGAGAACCCCCCTGCCAATCACAATAAATCTTGCACGCAACTCAACATCCAAACAGGCAGCCTAAAGAAAAATATTCAGCGAGAAATAGCAGATTGCGGCTATCTAATAGGCGAATGGAGTTTTGGTACAGAAGAAGAATATATTGATTGGATTATCCCTGTCGCCTACAAGACCAATGTTGAGGAAGGCATCTTTGGCATTCTCAACAGCATAGAAAAAAATTATCAAATACGTGCCCATGTGCATCAGTTAGACAGGTCGATTGACTTTCTCCCAAGCATTCAATACGAAAAAGGCCAATAATCATGCTCAAAACCAATGATCTCTTGCATAAATTAGCCTTTAGCCTTGTTATATTTCTTATGCTCGGCTGTAACAGTATTAAGCAAAATCAAAAAACCGAGACACTAAAGCCCGAACAGGCTATTAATGATGCCAAAGCCCTAACCAGAAAACAGGGTACCTCAGTATCAGAGACCTCACAGAAGCCAAAACTTGTAAAAGTATCCAAGGCTGCCCCCTGGCTTAATCACCCGCTAGAGGCAAGCTATGCAGGTAATATCGACGCCAAAACCGTCCTATTGTCCTTACTGAGTAAACAACCGGTTAAATTTGAAATCGAAGGCAATGGTCCACCGGTAAAAGCCGACCCAAAAGCCAAAACATTTAAACAGCACCTAGATACCATCTGTGAACAGGCCAACTGGGCCTACAGAATATCCGATGGCGTTGTAACCTTTTCCGACTGGCAAGTTATCAACTACCCTATTCACTTTATTTTGGGACAAAAGAATATAAACCTAACACCAGCTAGCATGATGGGTAATAACAGTGATGGCTCTTCTTCACAAACCAGCTCTCAAACCAATAGTCTATCCATTAGCAAAAATAGTTTAAGTGAGCTTAAAGAGATTATGGGAAAGCTTATAGTTAAATCAAAAGCTGACAAATCTCTAAGCAAAAACCCCTCTTATTCAATAATAAAATCAACTAATTCCATATTAGTTTCAGCGCCACCCAATATCCAGAAACAGATTAAAAACGCTCTAACGACTATTAATGCCGTAGCCGGTCGCACTATACATTTGGAATTCGATATTTACTCTGTTGAGCTATTTGAAACCTATGAAAAAGCGCTGGATATTAATGTACTCAAAAATACAGGGGTCAAAATATCTTCTATTGTTAAACCTGATCTGCTAGGTGATGGAGAAAAACCCTATATGTTTTCCTTGATCTCGGAAAAAAGCAAATATAACAGCGTAGTGATGCTCAAAGCGCTTTCCGAGAGCGGTAAGGCAAGTTTAGTTAACAAAGGCACTCTACACCTTAAAAACAACCAAGCGGGTGATATCAGCGCCACAAGCCTTATTAGTATGGTAGAAATATCCCCCACTGATGACTTTCAATCCACACATCCAGAATTTAGAGAATCCACTATTCGGGTGTTGCCATCCATTATTGGCGAAAAAATTAATTTACATATGATAATTTCGAACAGTGATAACAAACCCTTTTTAAAATCTCTAAAGCGCGAAAGAGTCACACAGTCGTCTTCAACCAATTCAAATCTTCCTGAATTCCAAATTCAAGCAGAAGTAGCCACAATCAAGCTCGGCGAGCAATTCGTGATCCCAACCAAAGTTAAAAATGGCGAAACACTGATTATTGGGGGTTTAACCAGGAAATTTATCACCGATAATCAGCAAAAAAACCAAATGTTACCTTTCTTTGGTGATGGCAAAAATAAACGACAACGGCGCAGTGAAACTATCGTTGTACTTACTGCATACCTATCTGATTAGGGTTTGTAGCGACTATGAGCCAAGAGCCTGATCAAACCAAAGAGCAAAATTCATACGAGGATCAATTTGCCTCAAGCTCGTCTAATGAGGGTGCTGTAACCCTGCCAACCAGTATCAATGACAATGAGTTTCAACTGGTCTATCAAGCTAAAGAAGAATCGGTGGGCGGCACTAAACTGCGTATGGCTAAAAATATTGTTGATTTTGCTAAATCATACCGCTGTAGCCATGTACTATTAATTGATGGCAGCTGCTGGGTATCACCGGATAAAGGCGTCTCAGTTTTAGCGCAAATAGAAGGCAATGAAAAGCTCGATAATTATGACTACGTAACAGTTCCCCTCGATCATGCGGTATATATCGCCAAAATCAATGATGGCATTGTGGTAGAAGAAAAGGTTCGCCCCATAGATCAAGCCATCAGTTATTTACAAAATCATAAGCATGCAGAAATCGCCATACTGGCCGGTGGGCATGCCTACGAACAACTGGCTAGCCATCAATTTATTGTTAACTGTGATTTAACCATATTCACCTGGGAATCATCAGAGGCCGCAAGCTTTCGTTTTAAAGCCATTAACCTCGTACTAATAACCAACCAACTATTTCATAAAAGGTTATTTACACCAGCACTTATCATTCTTACTCCACTGCTTATCATAGCCTTCCTATTTAGCCCTCTGTATGCCGTAAAGCTTGATAAAGCGCAAAGGGATACCAGAAGTATGTTGGATTTGGATATAACCCCCAAATCAGAACCCATAGTTAAACCAGTGCCCAAAATTCCTCAGACCATTCTCGAAAATAGTGCGTCCCAATTATTAATGGAAATTACGCCTTGGGTCACTGGCAAAACCATTAATTTCCTCAGAACCTGTCGCCTAAAAACCGTTGAAATTAGCAAGCGAAGCTTAAGTTTTGAAGGCGAGCGCATGAGTAATATCAAAAAAAACCAGCTGGGCTGTGGCAACGCCAGATTAGACAATATTGCACAGGCTAATGCCCTTAGAATTAATCGTG
>ERZ767310.2044-NODE-2044-length-10854-cov-6.435040_pt1 | contig 10854 bp, 15 predicted proteins | sample MGYA00374954_ERZ767310 | MGnify/ENA primary metagenome ERZ767310 (study PRJEB28948, sample SAMN06267188) | marine metagenome | isolation source: Columbia River Estuary | place: USA:Columbia River Estuary, USA | collected 2013-07-23 ...
TAATGAATAATGAAATGATACTAGGATTGGATAAATTAAGTGCTAAGATTAATGCAGACTTCGTTAAGTTTGTTAGTAGTGCTCTTTCTCAAATAGACCGTGATTATGATCGTCAAAAGGATCGTATTAGGAAGTTTAATAGTGAGCTTCAGTTTAAGGTAGGAAAGAAATATATCAAGTTCACTAGTGGGCGTTCAGTATGGGGATTTGTTATGATTGAAGACGATGATAAGTTCTTGAAAGGGGATATATTGAAACCTGCTAGTTTTAATGCTCCTGCTCGTAACTTTGCTCGTGGGAATATACTTAATGGTGATTTCGGTCGCACCCAATGGACGGGTGCTTAAGATAAAAAATTAACCCTGTCAGCTGTTTCTCCAATATACCTCTTTATGATGAGGGATTCAACGGTGATTATGACTTGCTGATTAACAGGGTACTCTGTTTTGGTCATAATCACAATAATCATAGTGCCTATGAGATGGGTTCATGGTGATTCTGTTCAGTATCAAGAATTGCAAAATCTCACTTCCCCCCTAACATATCAGACATATCCCCCATTATAGTCATTAAATTACGCATTCTGTCTGTCACTATCTTCAATATGGGGATTACAGCTTGGGGACGATATTTAATGAGTTCCCTATAATTTTCCCTTGTTACCATACCTAATGCTACCGCCGTCTTTGCAGTACAAGTAGCAGTCCTTGGACGTTGATCTACTAGTGCTATCTCACCAAATATAGAGTTTTCTTTTAATAGTGCTATTGACTTTCCTTTTTTAGTGACCTCTATCACACCTGATAGTATGATATATGCTTCACTAGTTTCTTCACCCTCTCTCACTATAACATCACCAGGCTTCTTATGTATAGTCTTCATAGGCTAGTCCTCGACTTTTGCTCCTGCCCTCCATTGATAACATGACCAGTATCTTGCTTTGTACTTAGGGCCTGGATTATCACATTTATGTCTTGCACGAAAAGATTTCCTGCGTTCTGGACTATCCCGTTTAATAGACATATTAGGGTCGCCAAATCCTAACTTGATTATATTACCCTTTTCGTTTTTAACGTATACATAAAACTTCTTTTTACCATCAGTAGCACGCTTAGGGTCATTTAATGTTACATCTTTTCCCTGATATAGTGCTTCGGATAGTGTGTGGTCATAGCATTCATCACAGCAGTATTCTTTAAATGATTTCATTTTATTTCATCCGCATGAATTAAATCGTGAATATAATTATAAACAGTGGACACTTTTGCCATATCAGTACCCTGTCTGAATACGTCCTTATCCAATGAGCATCCATCCTTATCCCACAATCTGCATGAATCAGGTGTTACTTCATCTGCTAACATGATATTACCATCTTGGTCTATACCGAATTCGTATTTTGCATCCACTAATGTGAGCTCATATGATTTCCAGTATTCAGTCATTTTTTGGTGTATGATATGTGCTTGTCGTTTTATTTCAGACAATTGTGAGGCTGAACACCATTCCATTTCCAGTATTACATTATCACGGACTAGTGGGTCATGCAAATCATCATCCTTATAGAACAATTCCAATAAGGGAGTTTTAAACGTGTGTCCTTTTCTCACCCCATATCGTTTGCATATAGAGCCTGCAGCAATGTTACGAATGATTACCTCTACTGGAATAATGTGAAGTTTCTTAACCAGTTGTTCATTAACCTGTGGTGATGAGATGTAGTGTGTGGGTATACCCCTGCAAGTATCCAAGTATTCAAAGATTTTCTTGGATATAGTGCAATTGAGCTTACCCTTATCCGTCATGGTGTCATGTTTCACACCATCACCAGCAGTGATATCGTCCTTGAAATGCATCAAAGAAATATTGATATCTTCTGTGTTATACATTATCTTTGCTTTGCCCTCATACATCTTATCTTCCATAATTAAATTTCCTTAAATGGTTTAATAATGTAGCTCCAAGTTAAGTCTTGGAATTTATCCAACTTCTCTGTATCCTTATCCCCCAAATGTGCCAATAACAGTATCAATATTAATAACATGATAAATATAAAGAAATAATCACCGAAAGTGTTTTTCTTTCTCATGTTTTTGTCCTTAGCTAGTATGTGATAGGTATATAATTACCACTCCATATATAATCCATAGGTAATAAACCATATCCATCATTTTTTAGTCTTTCTTTTAGTCTTTCTTTTAGTGACCTTTCTCTTTACTACCTTCTTCTTTACCTTCTTAGGCAGTACCTTTGTTCGTTTTCGTGTTTTCTTCTTGACCGCTTTGGGTGGCTTAGTACCAATATAGTCACCACCATCTATATCAGAGCCGTCCCATTGGTCGGACAATAGTTCTCTCTTACTAGGAATAATAAGGTATATCATAGATACCACTAAAATGATTATTAGATATTCCATTACAGCTCCTTATGTTTGTTAATTTTAGTTATTTCGTGCTTTGCTAATAATTCTCTTGCTTTAATTAATTGTTCAGGTGTCATAATAGACACCAAATGTATTAAGTTTATCTTTGCTCTTGGGTCATCAGATAGTGATAACCAGTAGTATGCCAGTATATGCATAGGCTTGCCCTCTTTGGAAAGACCTGACAAATACATAATTCCTAAGTTATACTTTTCCCGATCACTAGGAGAATTTGAACCCTCAAACCAAAATTTACGATCTGTTATATTACTATACTTATAAGTTCTAGCTCGTCACTTCTTCTTTTCAAAATACTCAATTTTAGTCTCTAATCTCACTATATCCTGCTGCATCTTATTTAGCGTCTGGATAACATCAGCCTTAGCTGTTGCTGATGTTGGAGATTGTATAATTGCACCATCTGGTGAAATTAGTCTGGATAATAGTAGTCTATGCTCCACTATCTCGTTATGCATCTCTTCCATGTTATCGTATGCAAATGACATTAGTGTACTTAATCCCGATAATGCAACGCCTAGTACAATGGGTACTAGATTCTCCATTTTTATCATCTTACCTAAATCATTTTTGTTCATTGTTGTTTTCTCTCTTGTATTGCTTGTACCTGTTCATCATAAGTTTTTCCCCCGAAAGGATGCATACCACCAGCAGGGGGCCTATATGCATTGGTTGGAATTACTTGAATATCAGGATGAACGGATTGTCTCAATGCTCTCTCTATACCCCTTAGTGTACCACCAGCCGAACTTGGACATGAACCACAAGCTCCCTTGAATGATATCACTACCTCATCACCCTTCACTAAATCAAGCTCTATATCACCTCCGTCATTTACTAGATATGGACGGATAGTTTCTTCAATGACTTTTTCAATAGCTTGGTATTTTTCAATATCGTCCATTATACTGCAGCCCCTACTTTTGCTTTCTTTGCTGCTTTCTTCCTTGCCTTCTTTTCTTCTTTAAGATGGTCTATTAGTTTTCTTGCTTCATCTGTAACATATTCTTTCTGTACAAATCGTCCACCAATTTGTTCAGAGTCTTTCATTTCATCAAGACCTTCCATACTCTGTTTACCAATTTCAAGAATACATGGTGTATAGAGTTGAACGAATGTTGGCCCAATCTCTCTTGCAACCATTATTGCACTCTTGATAACCTCTTCTACTCTATTAGGCTTACTAACGGTTAGTTGTGCTACATAGGCACAACCAGCTTCTCTTGCAATCTCTGCAAGTCTAACTTTCTCAAAGTTTTTACCTTTAGGTGCCATTTTAGCAACAAACCCTTTTTGCATTAGTCCTGATTCTTGTCCACCAGTATTTGCATAGAGTTCATTATCGAAACATATAGTGGTAAATTTCTCTTGACGAAACCATGATTGCATTGTCATGTCTAAACCAATATCAACAGTTGCACCATCACCAGCAAGTACCACTACATCCTTTTCAACATCAGGGAATCTTGATTTCAATGTTCGTTTCAATCCAGATGCAACAGCATTCTGATTACCAAACAATGAGTGGATATTATGAACAGCAACGTGTGGGAATACTAGACTAGTACAACCAGTAGAGCCTACGAATACCGTATCCTCTGGTGCAGGTAGACTTGCCATGATGTAACGAAATGCAATAGACTCTGGACAACCCGCACATAGAGAATGTTGTTCAATCAATTCTGTTGATGAACCAATGTCTTTCCATCCGCGATCTTCTTTACCAAATGTTGCATCTTCTACCAACTTGTGATACTCTGGTGGCATTACATCTGCTAGTGCTGGTGCTAATTCAATTTTTGCTTTACTCATTGGTCAACTCCTAGTTGTCCATTAGATTTATATTAGATGATTCTATTTCATTACTCTCAAATACATATGGCTCAGTATCACCAAAATGTATTTCTTGTCCATTTACCATTACCTTTGGACAACGGAAATCTTTTACCTTACCAATAACCTTTGGATTGCTCAATAATGAACCTAGAGCTCTATCCACAACTTCTGGTCGAACTATAACCATCATACCTATACCCATGTTAAATGATGTGTATAGCTCTTGATGATTGAATTTTGTTTCTAATATTTCCCATGTCCTACTAGGAGACTCATGGTAAATATCATACATGAAATTGTTGGGGATTCTCTCAAGGTTTCTAAATCCACCACCTGTTATATTGACAATAGCACTAACATTCTCTAATTGAGTTGTTAGTAGATTTATGTCATTGTTGTATAACTTAGTTGCTGTAAGAGTTTCGGGTAGAATTAATTCGGGTACTCTATCTTCTATTGCAGTCCAACCATTAGAGTGTATACCACTAGACTCCAATCCGATAATCACATCACCATCTTGTACTCTACTACCATCAATGAGATTATCTTTTTGTACAATACCCATTAATGAGCCTGATACATGGAAATGTGTGTCTTTGAGTATTTCTGTCTCACCACCAGATAATAGTGTGAATGTCTCACCACAATATTCGACAATACCCTCGACTACTTTAGGGATTATGTGTGCATCACTATTCTTTGATGTTATGTGGTCTTGGAATGATACAGCATTTGCACCAACACACAATATATCATTGTAGTTCATAGCAAAGCAATCTTTACCAATAGTACTATACATCTCATGTTTGATAAGATGTTTTATTTTACTACCAACACCATCTGTACAATGAGCTATATAGTGACCAACATCTATAACACTAGCAAAGTAATTTGGTGTCCCCGCAGTTTTCACTAGTGAGTTATCAACACTCAAATTAGAATTGTCTATCACATCAAGCACACTCTTTGTTGCATTATCAATCATTTCAAAACTCCCATTTAAAAAATAAAAATATCACTCCCCAAGGTAAATTAACATCCCTCTGTTTTATTTCAACTTCTACTTCTGGTATCATTTCCATTTATACAAAATTGGGCAACTTCCACGAAGCCATAGGGTGCGTAACTACAATTGTGTTGGATACACAATCGGCTCATAGATTCAAGCCGTGGAAGTCGTTGGGCTAGGGGCCTTCACCAGGCCTTGTTTATCCCTTAAAACTTTCCGCTAAAGCTTTGAATCTCTTTTGTTGTATTTTCTTTACTGGTTCATCTAATTTGAAAAAATCACCACTAGGTTTATATGTCAATATCCAATATAAAAATAAACAACCTAGTGTACCCCAAAACATCAATAATACAAAATCTTTAACTTGTTCCTTGCTCATAAGTACTCCCATGAATTTCGGTTAGGTCAAACAATGTATCATATATGTATACTTTTCAATTCATCTGACATGGCATATAAATCTTCTCTCCCTTTATCATATGTGTATGCGTCCCCCTACATCCGAGGAAATTAGCAGCCACTTGTGCTTCTGTCTCTGTCTTGTATTGGTGATCCATAATGTCTCTGCTCTTAAATACACCATTAGGAAATTTCTCTAACTCATCAGTATGCATATTTGAGTTTTTGTCCCTTGGACTATCCACACCCAAATCTGGTGTAAATGGTACAAATGGTGATTGTTGAGGTGCAACAGTTCGTGAGCCTTCTTCCCTCTGCAATGCAGCTTTAGGATTTAGTTCATGTCCTGCTTCATATGGTATCTTAGGATCATTCAATGTGTCTTGTAATTGTTTCTTATTGTTTGCAATGAATTTACCAATATCTTCATAGAACTTATCCTTACCCTGATATCCAATAAGACGAGCAACCTCTGTACCATTACTGAATATAACAAATGTAGGAGTACCTACAATACTATCAATCCGTTTCTTATTATAGGCGTCATCAAACCATTTAGGTGCAGTCTTTTGATCCATGCTAATAATACGGAGTGGTAATAGTTTTGCGTGTTCCGTATCAGCGTATGTTGGTGCAACCTCTTTGAGAAATGCTCTACAATATCCACATGACTTCATGGAGAACATAAGCATCTCAGCTGCGTATGCTGATGATGTTAAGCAAAATAATAGTATTAGGGTAAAAATAACCTTTTTCATCTCATCTCCTTTTATTTGAATCTATCTAATGTGTCGTTATTACTATTTATATTGTCTTTTGTAGTTAAAGTATCGACTAGCTTTTGTAATCGTTTTACCTCTATATTAAGTAAGAGGTTTTCATGTTTCAAGGATGCTACCTTAACATTTTTGATTTCTATCTGAGATTCTAAGATACACATTCTTGTAAATGATTGTGAATCATTTGACCAATTTCCACTTTCACTCATATTACACCTCCGTTAATAATGATGTTCTGGTTTCTGTTATTCTCTTAATGAAAAATTCCCGCGTTTCAACCATTTTCTCACCAGTAGCAAGAGTTCTTATTGAATCACCCATTCCAGATACAGCAGGCAATACGTTTGATTGTAGTGCTTTTGTGGCATTTTCTATACTACCAGTAACAATTGGAATATTACTCTCTATTGCTTGTGTAAAATTATTAGTGATTTCTTGTATTTTTATATTATTTACTGCAGCAACTGCACTTCCCAAATCAGGTGATATAGAAGGTAATTTCTGTAATGTACCATCAGCATTTTTTAGTATGTTGGGTATTGATGGATTACATGGGTCGAAATCACCAGTTAAAGAAAATACTGATTTAGATAAGTCATTTAGATTTATATTTGCAAATCCTCTTAAACCTATTGCATCTGCAAACTCATCTGCAATAGATAATATCTTTCCGGCAGCTGCAACACCTGCAAGTGGTAATACTGCAAGTGCAGCCAATTCTTCTCTAAGTGATAATGGTATAGTTGGTAGAGGTGGCAGTATACCAGCTATTGAACTACCAAGACTACTCAATGCTCCACTAAGTTGACCAGCAAGTGCATTCAAACCATCTGGTGTTCCGAGATTCAGATTGATAAATGTATTTAACTGATTTTGTGCTAGTCCTTTAAAATTATTTATATTTACAGTTACTCCACAAGTTAGTGGCATAGTGTCTCCTTATAGTCCAGTTGATTGTGCTGTGTTACAAGCAGTAACACCAGTACGGGTTGTTGGACAACCAAAATCTGTAAATCCAGATACAGCTACTGATGATGTATTATTACCAGTATATATTTTATAATGGCCTTCATGTCTTTCATCAAAGGTACTAGTATATTGTTCAAATGCAGCTCCACCAATTTTCTTTCTAAATGTACCAAGTACGTTAATAGATGAACTACCAGAAATCTTTGCAGTTGAACTACCAGATATAGTTTGATTAAAATTAGCATTCGTAGACAAACCCATATCACCAATAGCTGTAATATCTATAGCCTCTGCACCAATAAATGTTGCATTTTTCTGTACGATAGTACCCATAGTACCAAATGTTAACTCTTGTAAATTACCACTAATAGTTTCTGTAACATTACCAGTAACATTGATTGTTCTATCAACATCAATATTAATTATCTGGTCTTTACCAACTTTTAAATCACAATTACCATTGACCACTACTTTTCTATCAGCCAATACTTCGGTTGCTTCATTACCAGATATTTTAGTTCTCTTATCACCATGTACATTTAAATGATAATCACCATACACTTCTTGTACCAAGTCTCCTTGATATAACATACGACAATCACCACCAATAGTAACATTACAAGTTCCTTGAATAACTACATCTTTATATCCAAGTATTATTTCATAGTCATTACCAACTACTTTAACAACTTTAGTACCATCTGGCTGTATCTCTTCAAATGTTCCAGTTTTATGAAACTTATGTAATCGTTCAGCTGATGGTGTATCATCCCATTCTTCTACATGACCAGACTCGGACATCCTTACATGATTATGTGGATAGGTTGAACTTAATTCAACACTAGTTAAATATTCTGCTGAGTTATTACTAACTCCACCATATCTAGGATTCGGTTCATTCCAAGGTGTAAACACATACAAACTTGCATTATCAGTATTCTCAATAGTAGTAGTTATATCACCAGCTAATGCAGTAGGTGTTCCAATTGTTCTTGTTTTTCTTTTGTGGTTTAATGACGGTGCATCCTCGGATGTTTTACCTTCATCACTACTTACTGGAACTGGTAATGCTCCACTACCTCTTGCAAGTCTATTTGTATCAGGTTCATTTAAATATAATGATAAAGGATATACACCTTCTGGGTCATTAAATCCTTTATTTGCAGTTGGTGACTCTTCTGGTATTCCACCAAAAGTTCCTGTCATAACAGGTTCTTGTGCATCTTTACCATCACGGAAAAAACCAAATACCCATGTTCCTTCTACTGGGCCTAGTGGTGTAGTACCAATACCATTCATGGCTGCAGATGTAATTGGTTGACTTGGTGTTGCCCAAGGTAATTCATCAGTTGGTATACCAACACCATCAATTTTATTATCAGTATGATATCCAAGTATACGCACACGACATCTACCCAACTTCAATGGGTCTATTCTATCCTCAACGACACCTTGCCACCAAACAAAATCACCAAACATAATTAATCTTCCTTTCTTGATGTTCTATTGGTAACAACATCTTCTAATGCATCTTTAACTAATTCAACTTTCATAGTATATGATATTTTATTATCTTTCTTTTGATGTGCTGAAAATATATGTTGAATAGCTGTTATCATATAAGTCCCCGAAAGAAATCTATCACGGAGATTATCTGATTGTCCATCACCATCATTAGCTTCTGGTGATGGTAATTCTAACGTAACAGTTTGTCCAACTCGTAATGTAGAGTTACCACTTACCTCTATCATCATTGTTAAATTATCATACGCTGCTAACTGTGCGTTTCTTTGTAGTTTCCAATCTTCTACTTTATTATCATAAAAATCATTTGTATTTTTAGCATACAACTGATTATGTTTTGGATAAAAACATACTGCACCATCTGTCATACTGAATAAATCTCTTTCGTTAGTTCTAAAAAAAGGATTATCAGGAGGCCCATAATTTGTACGATTTACAGAAGAAGAAGTTGTTTCTACATCAGAGTTAGATATAACTGGATATAACCCAACATGATTTAAACCAACAAAACTATTAATACCTATATAATCGTATTGAGTAATCTTCTTTCTAACTATATCGTGTGTGATAAGTTTTGACGCATAAAACCCATCTTCTATATTTTGAGTTTTATCAAACTGTTTAAGATAGTAATACTTATTAATCTTCTGAATACCTTTAGCTAAATTCTCTACACCAGCTGCATCATCTGATCTAGGTTTAAATATAAATTTCCAAAAAGGTTCAACACTAGCTAGTGTGTCTATACTCATAAAAGAAGAACCATCAATAGTTTCAAAAAATACATAATTGGTAGCGTAGTTACCACTATTACTAGGTTGAGCTCTTTGACTTAACCAAGCAATAGCATCTAATGGTGATAAGTTTGGTATAATTAATGACTCGGTTCTTTCTGATGATTCATAATTTAGTTGTTTCGATAAATCATTCCTATCATTTAAATATGTATAGTATATATCATATACCATATCACTTATTCTTTTATTACTATATGACCTTGATATCTTAGAGTGCGCACTACTCATAAATTGTTCTGATATCAAGTCTAAAGTAAAATTCTGTGCTTTAGGTTTAGTCATATATCTGGAATCTATAGAATTAACGTGCATAGGTGGAGGTTTTATATGAATACCAGCTTCACCCTCTCTACCATCAATACCAGATAATGCAATATCAATATCAACTGTTTCTTCCCCAACAATAGGTAGTTTCTCTGGAAGATTGAAAGAATCAGCTAGTATGAGGTTGCCTGTCAATGAAGAACGGAATAGACTTTCTTCTATTGTTAGTTCAACAAACGATGAAACTAAATCAAAATTACCAATAGCTGATCTAATTGATAAGTTATTTAAAGTTACATCTTGAACATTGACTATATTGGTTGCCATATTTTTACTCTATAATAAGTTTTTTAAACTCTCTAACGATTTGAGATACATACTCAATTCTAATAATATCTATTGTTCTCTTTTTATCATTCTCTTTTTCTTCATATAAAAAATTATTTATAGAAGTCGCAGAACCAGCAGTTACTCCGCCTGGTGCTATTATAGTTCCAGGCTCGTCTACTACTTTACCATCAGAGTTTTCCCAATGATGAATACCATTTCTATTATTAGGATACTTCTTATCAATAAACTTTTGTAAATCAAAATAAGTAAGTGGCCAATCGTAGTATGGATTAGTCATGTAGTTTGCATACATAATCAACCAATGTAATGTAGAGTCTTTATAAAATTGATAAGCAAGTGTATCTGCTCTATCTCCATCTTGGATAAAGTATTGCTCAAACAAAGCTGCATTGGAAATTTCTAATTTCTTTCTAGCTCTCACTAGAACATTAGTAACTCTATCTATTCTTACATTGTTCTTATCACCACGAACATCATATACAGTAG
>ERZ767310.2061-NODE-2061-length-10802-cov-6.872057_pt1 | contig 10802 bp, 19 predicted proteins | sample MGYA00374954_ERZ767310 | MGnify/ENA primary metagenome ERZ767310 (study PRJEB28948, sample SAMN06267188) | marine metagenome | isolation source: Columbia River Estuary | place: USA:Columbia River Estuary, USA | collected 2013-07-23 ...
ACGGAAGGCACTGTATTGAAGGTCAACATTAAGAATGTAGTTGTTGACACTGGTAGTACAAGGTGGAACGTTCCAGCCTCTATGCTGACTAAGGTTGCCTAATGAGTTTGATATTATCCATTGCGGAAGCAAAAGAAAAGGGTATGTGGCGTCTGGTGGAGCAACTGGAGAGGGACCTAGAGCGGAGACAGTTGCTTAAGATGGCACCCTTAGAAGAGGTCAAAGAGAAGGATGCCACCGCAGTATGGGAAGACCCAGACGATTGGGACGATTTTTAAACTGGACCAGCAATTAGGCGGCTGTGGACCCATAATCCCTTGTAATGAGGGCGAAATTAGTGTATAATAGTAGTATACTTAATAAGAAATGAAGAGGAAATCAAATGGAAAAGTTTAAATTATACCAAATTCATCTAACAGATGCTGAAATTGACCTCATTAATGAGAAAGGTCATGATGCGGTACACAAACAATCGTTAAAATTAGACATGAACCTACGGAAGAATGATACCGGCATGATTGCCAAGGACGCATTTAACCGTGGTTATTACACACACGTAAGCAACATTACTGCTGAGACCCTAGAAGGAGTATTCACAGTCGGTAATATGGGTCCAGAAGAGAGTATAGAGCGTCTGGCCCCTATGTATAGTTGTTCCGTGGGCGATATTGTAGAGAATGAGGCTGGCAAACGAAGTGTTGTTGCGAGTTTCGGTTTTAAAGAAATCATTTAACTAATACAAGGAGATATATGCTTGACTTAAATTCAACTTATGGTGAACCTAATTCAATCGTAACGCCCTTTCTCAGGTCGTTTATGAACAAATTCCAAGTAGGTATACGTAACCGTGAGGCTAATAGTTCGGCCCTACATAATCTAACGGTAATGGCGTTTGACAGCGACCAGGCCGTTGATATAGCGAGGGAAGTGATTGAGCCATACGATATGATAGTAAAGGATGTAATTCGTCCAGGTGACGAGTTATACGGCGAACCTTATGGTGCTGACGCTGACCCAATCAATCAGAAAAGATATCGTATTGATGAGGGTTTTGGACTATGATTACTCTTAAGAATGGCCTGATACTCAGTGCCGACAACAATGGGTTCGAATCATTTAACCACCTTACGGCTAAGATTGACCCTAAGTCTTTCACCAAATTCAATGAATTACCCGACATCTTCTATAAAGAGTTATTCGAAGATGATAGGACTTTATTAACCAAGATTGACCATCCAGAGTTGGCCATGATACTGGAGCGAACAAAACGATGAAATAAGTATAACCCTACCTAAACAATGTGAGAGTTGCTCCAGCCTGAGCCTCCTCACGCTATCCAAACTATAATAATAGGAGATGTATAATGGCATTTGATATGTATAAGACACATAAGTTATCTGACCACCTAGAGTCAGAAGCATATGAACACTGTGAGTGGGCGATTAAAGGGTTCTATGACCTTGAACTCAAAGAGAATGAGTATGGTTATGAACAGAATGTATACGAAGTTCTTACCAAGGAGCAGATAGAAGAGATAGACGCTTACATTAGCCTACACTCAGCAGAGAATATGTGGCATGAACCCTATTCCCTCACTTGTCTGAATAGGATTGTTGACCAATGGTATGAAGAACATGAGCCATATGTGTATGAGGGCGATGCTTAAGTCATTTCTCACCAATGTTAAACGTAGACTAGGGTTAATCCCTAAAGACTTCTCTATAGGTGGATACGATTACAATCGTATGCTAAGGGCCAATGTCGCCCGCAATGACGAGAATACATCAGCATGGTCACCAGGCGCACTAAATAGGAGTGTGAAAGAGGCCAAACGAAAGGCCAAAGAGGCAAAGAAGTACCATAGAGAGAACAAGCACTCTATCGTCTACAAAGCAACCCAGACAATGAAAAGGAGATACTAATGCTAAAGAAAAAGGGTCCACCTAACCAGAACCAGGTCCACCAACAGATAAGAGACCAGATTGGCCTGATATGGTTGACTATGGTAGGCTACATCATATACCTAGAGTTCTTTAAGGGGTGAGCAAATCGCCCTCAGTATGGTCCAGAATACTAAAGGCCATGACAAATCCAAAGAATTATAAAAATATTTTGGATAGTATAAGAATTTTCTAATAAAGTGCCGGGTGCGTGGTGGCCTGGCAAATCCCCGATATAGAAAATCCGCGATGATATTGCCGGCATCTTTTTATTGGATGTGTGGTAGATTTTCTTTTATTGGATGTGTGGTACTTTTTTCTCTACACGCCCTATGGGGGATTACTACCGGAGTATTTTTTTTACTCCTCTGGTAGATTTTTTCTTTTCTTTCTATACCTAAACTTCATATTGGCAGCCTCTGTAATCTCGCCCTCAGGTATCTCTTTTACTTGTCCACCCTTTGCTAAGAACTCTTTAAGTGCTTTCTCACTTAACTCTCTATCTTTTTGCTTTCTCTTATTCACTACTCTTGTGATGCTCATTCTTCTTTCCCTTCAAAGTCAGGTGGTATGTTCTCTTCTATACGTTCTTCGTCAGTTTCTTGGTATTCCATGATATAATCTTTCCGTTAGATGTCAAGCCTATACTGTTCTAGGGTTTATTGTCGCCCTCTATACAGTCTATACACGGTTCTTTATTCTCTATGACTTTCTTTATTGTATCGGCTTATTCTCTTCACGGAGTTGTTCTTTCTTTCTGGATTTAGTTCTCGCAATGTTTTGTTTCTTCTCTCTGCGTTTCTTTTCTGAGGGTTTCTCGTAGTGTTCTCTTAACCGAAGTTCTTGCATAACTCCCTCTCGTTCTAGTTTCTTTTTGAGTATCCGCATTGCTTTGGCTACATCGTTGTTTCTTACTGTGACTTCCAACTGTTATCCTTTCTATGATGTATAGTTGAATACATATTTAGTCTAGCATAAATCCGGAGCAAAGGCAAGAAAAAAGTACTAATTAATGTCTAAAAATTTCGCGGAACGGAAAAGGTCTTTGACCTTGTTGTTGGTGGTTTCAATAGGCCGCCGAACCTAAATATCTTTATATTGAAATAGAGAGGTTCAACTTGAAAAGAATACACGCATTTGGTTGTAGTTTAACTGCACAACATAACTGGAGATACTTAGAAGATGTGAACATGACTTCATACGCAGTTGCTGGTGGCTCACACAATATGCAACTTGTTTCGTATGGTAATGGTCGACACGCAGAAACAATAGGAAGAGATGATATTATCATATGGCAAATAACTGACCCGAGAAGACATGCTTACAATGTCACACCAGAAAATCTCGCAGAAACAAAGAAATTCAAATATAGTATCAAATTGTTAAAAAGAAAAGACTCAGTTTCAAAACACAATGCTGGACGCCTCGTAACAGAAAACATATACACAGGTAAAGAGATGGATATGGTCACGAGTCATTTATTTGAATACTGGTTTGAAGGTGACAATATCATAAACTATATTAGTGTAGCAAATGATATGGCCGAACTTGAAGATAATATCTATTCTCTGTTATGGTCTCTGAATGGAATAAAACGAATGAATACAAAACTTCTCGTGGTGTTTGGTTGGGACAATGGATTGCCTGATGGATGTAAAGATAAGATGATTAATTTCTTTGGTTTGAATAGTATCGCAACCATAGAACCTTCTATACTTGACTGGACATTAGAACAAGGTTATGAACAATCTTCTTCTTATCATCCCAATAAAGAGGGATATAAAGCATTCACAGAGGAAGTATTAGAACCAAAACTTAAATCATTAGGATGGATATAATGGAATTTTTACTCAAAGCAATCATTGGTGGTCTGGTTATAGCAGGAGTTGTAACAATGGCTGAACGAGGCAACCCTACAATGGGTGCTTTGATACTAGGTATTCCTCTAGCCTCGATTGTTTCTATACTCTTTATGCATTATTCTGGTGTAAGTCCTGAGGTATTCAGTCAGTTAGCCAAAGAAACAGTCTACTTTGTCTTTGTAAGTTTAATATTCTTCCCTATCTTTGCGTATATGGTTCTTTCTTACGGCTTTTGGTTCTCATTGTCTGTATCATTAACAGTTACATTTGTAGCATTGTACGGTCTTTTAAGAGCATTATAGATAAATAAATCGGATTTGTGCTTGACTTATAGCATTCATTTGTGTTATACTAACTATTATAAATTGGAGAAAGTAATGTTTAAACTAAGAAACCTAGTTCTTATTGCGGCGATTGTTACTCTAACTGGATGTTCAGCATTCACAGAGGCAGTAATTGCGGTACCAGGAACTGTTGTTGACGCTGTTGGTAGTGTTGGCTCTGCTACATGGAACCTATTAACTGGATGGATTCCAGGTGTTGGTGGTGAAGAAGTAGTTGCTACAGAAGTGGTAACTTCAGTAGTGGAGTCTAATGGATGAGAAAACTATCACAGAAGTTCCTCGCTCGTATCAAATGGAGATATGACCAATACTATGTGGGGAAGACAAAGCAACAAAGACGTGATAATGCTATGAAGATGGCAGCCAATTGGACACACGAGTATCCAACTGGAACGCCTCTTATGTATATCCGTGATGAAATACTTGCTAAGTGGGATAGAGCAGACAGAGAAGCGGCTGGTGAAACAGTCAACTACTTTGCTGAGAAGATGCCATCGTTTGATAAAGATGCTATGGCAGCCTTTAAAAACCCAAAGCAAGATTAATACCCTATCGTAACTCTTGCGATTTTAAATAAGTCGAGCGTGACTCTATGTTTTTCTAGTCAAAAGCCATAGATATTTACCGACAATAAGGTAGGAGCGGTCAGAACGAAATGCTGTCGCAGAATTCGTAACCTGCAATTAATTGCTACATTATGTATTTTATTATGCGGTAAGATACAAGATGTAAGTAATATATGATACTCCTAGTATCATTATGATTGAAAGTATTTGATTGGTAAGTGTTTGAATCAAACATTTGCCAATCTTATATCATATAAAAGATAAATATTCATAGATTAATATTTGGGAGATTATATATGTCAGTTCCATACATTTATGAGTCACCTGATGGTGGCAAAACAGTTACTAGACGTAAGTTTGGTGAAAGGCGTAAGGAAACTATTCAAACTGCTGATGAGGTAGTCACAGAGTTATTTGGTGTCGAACCCGCAGTATCAACACTTACAGACGAACAAATAGAAGATAAGTTCAGTTCTATGCGTCAAAGTCTAAAAAATGCTCATACACGTGCCAAATGGACACAAGACTATACAATGTCAAGGCATGTAACTAAGGCAGAAGAACTATTACAAGAACTAGAATATGATATTCGTGTTGCCTCAGACTCGGCCAAACTAGCATTGGCAAAAATAGAACAGGAAAAAACCTAAAAAACTTGACAGATATCGATTTTATGCTATAATAATAGTATATTTAATAAAAGAGGTATCTGATATGAAAGAGAATGACTTATTTTTAGACAATTATCTTCGTAAAATCGTTAAAGATTTTGAAGGATGGGCAGAACGCTCAAGTAAAGCAGTCAGTAAAGATTGGTATACTGACCCTGCACCTCGTGTGAAAGAGTTCTCTAATGAACTAGAATTCAAATTCGGCAACAAATACATCAAAATCCTGAGTGGCGGTTCTGCTCACTCGTTTATCGTAAACACTGATAAAGATTCCAAATTTAAAAAAGGCGATATTCTAATGGCGGCTTCATGGTCGACACCAGCGAGGAACTTTCCTCGTGGGAATATCTTTGATAATGACTATAAAGTCCGTTGGACGGGAGCGTAATATGGTAACTAAGATAAGTGTTTCAGTTTTATTTGTTTTATGTATTATTGGATTTGGTGCCACTACGGCAGCATCTTTTAAAATTACCAAGTTAGAACAGAATGTAGAAGCCCATAAATTGGCAATGGTTTATGCCAATAAGGCTATTCATACACTCAATGACGAAAACAACTTTTTGAAAGATAAGGGGATTAAGTTATGAATAAGATAGCAAAGTTTTTTGATAACGAACGTGGTCAACCTTGGACTATTCGTATTGTTGACATAGGCGACAAGTACGGACGTGATGATTGTTTAGAATATGATAGTGACGAACCAGTTGTTGAGTTCTATGATGCTGATAATCTTTTTGATAAAGATGAAGCCTCTGGCGAAGTTCTCGGTCAGTTTGTTTCTAGGTATTATATTTCTACTATCGCAGATGGCGGAACAGGTGGATTAGACTTGATGGGTTATGAACCCAAGTGGAAGATATCTTCTCTTGCTATGAATTCTGTCCGTGAATACTTAATGGCTTTCGCTAATGCGGAAGGATGGACATGGGAAGAAGACGGAATGTTCTCTACTAAGTTCTATAGAACTGGCGAGATGATAGCATAACATCACTACTAGTTTAAATACAGGAGCCGAAAGGCTCCTTTTTTGTATCTGCTAAATAGGATTATGGCTAAACTAGAACGCATCAATGTAAATTTATATGGAGGAGTTCCGAAGTATTCTGTGCCTTGTATAAACATAATTAAAACTGGATGCGAGGGCGATGCTCAACGTCAATCTAATCATGGTGGTGAAGACCGAGCAGTTTTGTTATATTCAATGGAAAGAATAGAAGAACTTCAACAAGCAAAACATCCTATAACTCCCGGCTCAACAGGCGAGAACTTAACAATACGAGGACTAGATTGGGCATGTCTTAAAGAAGGAACTATTATAAAAATAGGTGAAGTAAAACTTCAACTTACATTTAAAGCGCCACCTTGTCCAGGAATAAAAGAATCATTCTTTGATTATGCTTGGAGTATATGTAACGATAGATGGTGTGCTAAAGTTCTAAAAGAAGGTATGGTGAACATAGATGATGAAGTGTCGATGCTCGGTGCATATCCTAGGCTTGTAGTGAATGAGGATTGGTGGTAAGACTTTAGTTCGTAGTTTATAATTAACAACGTATTTATAAATAACAGAGTATATTAATCAAATATGCGTAGTTTATTAGAGGAGCAACCTTATGAATTTCATCAGAACAATGTTAGTCGTTACGCTGGCGTCAATGTCAACAATAACATTTGCCGACACTACAAGCAGTGGTTCTACAACAAACGACCAAACAAACACATCTGGTTCTAATACAACTATAACCGGCGGTTATTCATCTGAAAGTACAACTACGTACGCAGACGGTTCAACAAACGACACAACGAGTACTACAAACAGTACGACAAACAATAATAACAATACTAAAGTTCCAGTTCCAACTGCATCAGCACCAAGTATGAGTGCTTACTCACAGGATATATGTGCTACAGGACAATCAACAGGTATTCAAACACCAGTAGTTGGTTTCAGTAGCGGCTCTACAACTCGTGATATGAACTGTGAACGTATGAAACTATCTAAACTTCTAAACGATTATGGTATGAAGGTAGCCGCCGTGGCTATCCTTTGTCAGGACCCTAGAGTGTTTGAAGCAATGGAGCAGGCAGGAACTCCATGCCCATTTGAAGGCAAGATTGGTGGAGCGGCAGTTAAACAATGGAAGAAGTACGACATCGAAAGACCAGACTACGACAAGTATGTTGAGAAGATGGATGACAGATTAAAGATTGATGAACGTATTGCTAAAGACGAAGGCACAATCGCAGAGAATGAATCATTGAAGACAAACATCAAAGACGTAGCAGACCAAAATTCACAACTACAAAAAGATATTGATAAACTTAAGAAAGTTCAAGCAGAACTAATAGCGGCTCAGAAAGCAGAGATTGAACGTCTTCAACAATTAGTAGCAGACAAAGAGGAAGAAGAAAGACAAGCGGCTATAGATGCGGCAGCGTTATCTGTTGAAGAACAAGAAGCGGCTGATTGGGCTGATGCTGAACTAGACAGACTAGAAGCAATGGCAAAACTACACACAGATGTAGAAGAACTGGATGATGGTACAGTCATTGAAGAAACAGAAGACGGCAGAGTAAAACTAACTATACCAACACACGGAAGGTAAAATGTGGAAGTTGCTTCCTACAATCCTATTACTTCTAATAGTAGCCTATACTGACGTACAAGCAGAGACAACACAAGTAACGTCAGTCACATGTGTTGACACTTCAAATAGTCCAGAGACGGGCGACATAACAACAGTATGTACAACTACTGTAGTCACAACTGTAACAACTCCTGAATCAACAACAACCACAACAACAGTATCAGAAAATCTTACAGACACTGGTGATATACTATCAAACTCAACTTTTGGAACAAGTGGCACCACGTTTGATGATACAGGCTGGACTATTGAAAACAACACAGGCGCTCATAATGGTGCTGGCAGTACAGGTGGAAGTCAAACAGGTGGTGTAGTTGCAAGTGGGCACGAAACAAACATATCACAAACTGTAACATCTGTTAAGACTGTAACTGGTATGTCAGAAGCAGAAATACAACATGGATTCAAATCAACATTATCAGCAAAGTTATGGTTTTGGAATTCTCAGACTAACAAGATAACACTTAAACAAACTATCACAGATAATAATGGCAACACTACTACACAAACAAGAGTTCTCACTGATACAGGTTGTGGATATAGTAACTGTGGTGTATGGGAAGCCTTTGATGATACTTACATACAAGGCTCTAACTCAGCAACTGACTTCTCTATTAAAGCAGAAGTAGAAAATGAGGTAGTTACTGGCTCTACAGGTGGACATAGAGGACCAGATATCGATGATATAGAATTAAATATACAACACAACGAAATTACAACAACAACAAATACAGTAGCCGCAACCTCGTCTTCATCAACTGCAACTACGTCAGCAACAACAATTTCATATTGTTGGCAACAAACACCATCAACATGTGCTGGCGACCAGCCAGGTGTAGATGATATCGAAGAAGATATTGTAGAGGCAGTTGATGATATCGAAGTTGAAGAAGTAGTGGAAGAGGTGACAGTTATCAATGTCACAAACTTAGATGTTGAGGAACTTACAATCGTTGATGTTACAATGGATGAAGCCATAGAGATGGAATTAACTGTTGACCCAGAACAAACATTTGAAGAAGCATTCACTAACATAATAGAAGAAGCAGGAATGGAAGAAGAGTTTGAAGCCGCATTAGAAGATGAGGGCATCACAGAAGAACAATTCTTTGAAGAAGTAGAAACTGTCATGGAAGAAGAGATGGGTACACCAGAAGTAACTGTAGAAGATACACCTATTGTAGAAGACACTCCTGTCATTGAAGATACTCCTGTTGTTGAAGATACTCCTATAGAAGAAACTCCAACAGTAGAAGAGGAAGCACCAGTTGTCGAAGAAGAACCAACTGTTGAAGAAGAATCTGAACCATCTGAAACTCCAACTGTTGAAGAAGAACCTACTGAAACAGAAACAGAAACAGAGACAGAAACAGAGCCAACAGTAGAAGAAGAAACACCAACTGAAACAGAGACAGAAACAGAGCCAACAGTAGAAGAAGAAACTGAAACTGAAACTGAAACTGAAGAAGAAACTGAGGTTGAAGAAGAAACTGAAGTTGAAGAAGAAACTGAAACTGAGACAGAAGAAACAGAAACAGAAGAAACTGAAACTGAGACAGAAGTTGAAGAACAAGATGAGACTGAGGCTGATACTGAAGTGGATGAGGACAGTGAAGTAGAAGTAGATGAAGTTGAAACAGAAGCCCAAATTGAAGAAGTACAAGCAAGTATCGAAAGAGTCATTGCTCGTATCGAAGCAAACCTTACTCGTATTGATTTAAAACTAAAAGCAACATCTTTTGTACTTGCTAAAGCAATGCAAGACCAACAACCAGATATGACAGAGTATACAACTCAATCATTTTACGACCCTATACAAATACCAGATGCGACGGACTGGTATGCTGAGAGTACAATTTTAGATGTATACGGAAGGTCAATCTATCAGGATGCAAACTTAGATGAGTATGCCAGAAATGACCCAATGGCAGTATATGAGGAAGAGATAAATACAACCAACGAAAACATAAGCCGATTAGAGGCAGAACTACAGGAGTTAGAAAATGAACTTAATGAATAAATTAACAACATACGCATCTCTCATTGGCGTCATCGGTGCAATCGGTGGTGGCTTTTATGCCTGGGGAGAGTTTAATACTCGCCTTGATGCGATTGAAAGTAAGAAAGCAGTAAATGTTTCTCCACTTGAAGATAAGATTGTATCTATGAATGAGAAGGTCTCAGCATTAGAAGTAGACTTGATTGATAGAATCACTGCTTTAAAAGAACAAGTAGAAGCAGGAAACGAACTAGACTTAGTTGAATTAGAGTTAGCAATCGAAGAAGTCGAGGTAGCAATCTCAGTAAAACTAGATGGCATCGGCACAGACTTGGGAGCAATGAAAGATACTTTAACTGAAATGGACAAGAAGGTACGTATCGTTGAGAAAGAAAACGAACTACAAGACCAGAAGATTGAATCAAATAGATTGAAAGCGTCAAATCCTTTAGCAGGTTAATATGAATAATATAGAACGACTAAACAGAAAATGGATTAATGTGCTTCTTTTCATGGCATCATTTTTGATTGCTTGGGAAATTGGGCTATACTTAATGACTTAATACAAAAGTATATAAATACTTTTATACTCACAAAGACGTAGGAAAAGAGGGAGTGAATTTAGATTTATCGAACAAGTTAGATAATATAAAAGATGCCATTTATGGCAAAACCAAGATTGAACTAGAGCGAGACAAGAAATATGAATCACGATGGGTGTGGTATCATACTTTCTTAGCCGCTGAAATCTTTGTAACAAATATATTAC
>ERZ767310.2062-NODE-2062-length-10801-cov-6.005397_pt1 | contig 10801 bp, 10 predicted proteins | sample MGYA00374954_ERZ767310 | MGnify/ENA primary metagenome ERZ767310 (study PRJEB28948, sample SAMN06267188) | marine metagenome | isolation source: Columbia River Estuary | place: USA:Columbia River Estuary, USA | collected 2013-07-23 ...
CAAGGGCATCATGCAGCGCATTATTTATCTTTTAGTTATTTCTGTTATTACCGCCACGGTAGCATTCTCTTATTCTGAGCATGAAGAGATATTACCTATCCAGCCCGAAGCTAAGCAAACAAAATTGTTTCGTGAAATTGTCACTGAGCTCGCCTCTACCCACTATGCAACTCTCGAAATCGACAATGACCTGTCTGAAGACTATTTAAATAACTATATTGATCGCTTGGATTCATCTAAGCGATTCTTTATGGCCTCAGATATTAAGGAGTTTCAACAGTGGCAACACAAACTTGATGATTTAGCTAAGCGCGGTGATATAAGCGCTGGCTTTTATATTTATAATCGCTTGCGAGACCGTGCCACCACCAGAATACAGGCCAGCATAGATGTTCTTAAGTCGAAAACATTTGCCTTTGATTTTAAACTTGATGAATCTATTACATTAGAGGCTGATAACCGCCAATGGTTTGCTAGCGAAAAACAAGCAGATGATTTTTGGCGCAAGGCCATGAAGGATTCGATAATTCGGCTTATCTTAAGCGGTAAAGAACAGCAGGAGGCCCGTGAACTGTTAATAAAGCGCTACAAGGCACTCTATAATCAGTATGCACAGCGCAATAGCAAAGATGTGTTTCAGCAGTATGTAAATGCTTTTGCTTCACTATATGACCCCCACTCCTCCTATTTTACACCCCGCTCCTCTGAGAATTTTCAAATTAATATGTCACTGTCCCTTGAGGGTATTGGTGCCCAGTTAACCACTGAAGACGAGTTTACCGAAGTGGTTGACGTTATTACGGGTGGGCCCGCAGATGTCCAAGGAATTCTTAAGCCGAAAGATAAGATTGTTGGTGTGGGACAGGGAGATGAGGATATAGTCGATGTGATCGGCTGGCGTATCGATGATGTAGTTGATCTTATACGCGGTGAAAAAGGCACAGTGGTCCGCCTGGAAATCATTTCAGGCTCTAGTAGCAATAAGGTGATATCCATAGTCAGAGATACCGTTAAGCTTGAGGAAAAATCTGCCCAAAGCGAGGTTATCACCATCAAGAATCAGGGGCGGGACTTTAAAATTGGCGTTATTGAAATCCCCACCTTTTATATGGATTTTGAAGCCTATAGAAAACGAGACCCAGACTATAGAAGCACCTCTCGGGATGTTCGTAGACTACTCAAAGAGCTCAAAGAACAGTCGGTAGACGGTGTAGTGCTAGATCTAAGAAATAATGGTGGTGGGTCACTCTATGAAGCCACTGCTTTGACGGATTTGTTTATAGACTATGGTCCAGTGGTTCAGATTCGCGATGCCGATCAAAAAATCCATCGGAATCAACGCGCCAAGCGCCCTGCCTACTATGATGGCCCGATGATTGTGATGATTAATCGTCTCAGCGCCTCAGCCTCGGAGATTTTCGCCGGTGCCATGCAAGACTATGGGCGCGCACTGATCGTGGGCAGTCAAAGCTATGGCAAGGGTACAGTTCAAACCATGTCTGAACTCAGTAGCGGGCTGTTAAAATATACGGTGTCTAAGTTTTACCGTGTCTCTGGTGACAGTACTCAGCATCGCGGCATTCTTCCAGATATTACATTACCCCCGATTTTTGATGCCGAAGAAATAGGCGAAAGCCATTTAGAAACTGCCCTGCCCTGGGATCAAATTCATTCAGTTCCCCACCAACAATCTACAGCGCTCAATCAATTGGTTAGTCCACTAACTGCCGCTCATAAGCTGCGAGCCTATAAAGAACATAACTTTGCCAGCCTTGCCGAGCAGGTAGAACTTAACAAGCAATGGGATAAGCAAGATAAATTAACAGTAAATCTTGAGGATCGTCGTACCCGTGATAACCAGCTTAACCAGTCGTTATTAGCTATAGAAAATACCCGGCGCAAGGCAGCAAAGATAGAGCCTTATAAGGACATGGAAGCTTGGGAAGCGGCACAGGAGGCTGAAGATGAGTTAGATAAGGATGATAAGCCTGAAAAACCCATCGCTGAGTCTGATCCATATCTCAATGAAGCCGGGTTTATACTTAGTGATCAGATACTATTTCTTAGTTTAGATAAGCTAACAGCACAGCAATAATTTTATATTAACAACAATAAGACTTACAAAAATGAACTCAAAAGTAAAAATAATATCGTTTAACGTCAATGGTTTAAGATCTAGATTAGATCAACTTTCTGAGGTTATTAACACGCATCAACCTGATATTATTGGTCTTCAAGAAACCAAAGTTTCCAATGAAGAATTCCCTTTTGACGCGATTAAAGCGCTAGGTTATGAGGCCCATATTCACGGTCAGAAAGGTCATTATGGGGTGGCCTTTTTAACCAAAATAACCGCCTTGAAGGTTCAATGTGGCTTTCCTACTGATGACTTAGAGAGTCAGAAGCGCATGATTCATGGGGCATTTGAGGTTGATGGCAAACAGTTTCATGTGATTGATTGCTACTTTCCCCAAGGTGAGGGACGAGCACATCCTACTAAATTTCCTGCTAAGCAAAAATTTTATGCAGACCTTCTGACCTATCTAAAAGATAATTTCACAGCCAAGGATGCTGTAATTGTAATGGGCGACATGAATGTTGCCCTGCATGATATTGATATAGGAATTAAGCCCGAAAACGCTAAGCGTTGGATTAAAACCGGCAAAAGCGCCTTTCTCCCAGAGGAGCGCGAATGGCTTCAATCACTTTTGGACTGGGGCTTAGTGGACAGCTACAGGGATGATAACCCTGAAGATGACACCTATAGCTGGTTTGACTATCGTAGCCGAGGTTTTGAGCAAGAGCCCAAGCGAGGGTTACGAATTGACTATATTCTTGCCTCAGATGCAGCTATGGCACTACGCACCAACACCGGCATAGATCTTGAAGCCAGAGGGCATACAAAACCCTCTGACCACTGCCCTATTTGGATTGATATTGAATTATAGGGGTTAGAGCTTGGATTCCAATTCAGGCAAGGCAGTAAATAAATCAGCGACCAGACCGTAATCGGCTACAGAAAATATCGGCGCTTCTTCATCTTTATTAATCGCCACAATCACTTTACTTTCTTTCATGCCAGCGAGATGCTGGATGGCACCTGAGATTCCCACAGCAATATATAAATCAGGGGCGACGATCTTACCGGTCTGACCGACCTGCATATCATTGGGAACAAACTCGGCATCCACCGCCGCTCGTGAAGCACCCACAGCGGCACCTAACTTGTCAGCTATGCGATAAAGCAGATCAAAGTTGTCTCCACTGGCCATACCCCGTCCACCTGAAACAACAATATTGGCTGCCGTTAACTCTGGGCGATCAGATTCAGCCAACTGTTCACTGACAAAAGAAGAAATACCCATATCATTTACAGACTCTAGGGCTTTAACAGTGGCTGAACCGCCAGTAGCCTCAACGGCATCAAAGGCTGTTGCGCGAACAGTTATGACTTTTACTGCATCATTAGATTGAACAGTTGCTATCAGGTTGCCCGCATAAATAGGTCGCTTGAAAGTATTCTCTGAAATAACCGCACTAATATCGGAAATAGCCTGAACATCTAACGATGCCGCCACTCGTGGCATTATATTTTTGGCGGTGGTAGTTGCCGCCGCTAGGATATGGGTATATCCCGATGCATTATCAGCAATAAGTGGAGCTATGTTTTCCGCCAAGAAATGCTCGCAGGCCGAATGATCTGCAGCTATCACCTTTGCAACACAGCCGATCTGTGATGCCTGATCTATCACCGCCTGACAGCCACTACCCGCAACCATAAGGTCAATATCTCCACCCAATTCTACAGCCGCTGCTAGAGCGCTCAATGTAGCAGGATTGAGTTGCTGATTATTATGTTCTGCAATCACTAAAATACTCATGAAATCACCTTAGCTTCGTTTTTAAGCTTGTCGACCAGTTGTGCTACATCATTAACCTTTATGCCTGCTTGGCGCTGAGCAGGTAGCTCGACACCTAATAGTTGCGTTCTTGGGCTCACATCAACGCCCAACTCTTCAGCAGTACGTGTAGCCAAGGGTTTTTGCTTGGCCTTCATAATATTCGGCAAGGATGCATAGCGCGGCTCGTTAAGTCGCAGGTCAGTAGTAATCACTGCAGGGAGTTTTAGGCTGAGGGTTTGTAAACCGCCATCAATCTCTCGAGTAACTGCAATACTACCCTCTTCTACGCTAACCTCTGATGCAAAGGTTCCCTGGGCACAGCCCAGCATACTGGCAAGCATCTGACCTGTTTGATTATTATCACCATCAATGGCCTGTTTACCCATCAATACAATATCGGGCTGTTCTTCTTCATAAACTGCCTTAAGGCATTTGGCTACAGCTAAAGGCTCTACAGGTTTATCAGTTTCTACAAGAATTGCTCGATCGGCTCCTAGAGCGAGACAGGTGCGTAACTGCTCCTGTGATTGGGCAGTACCAATGGTCACGGCAATGATCTCCGTGGCAATCCCCTTTTCTTTGAGCCTGACGGCTTCTTCTACAGCAATTTCACAGAAGGGATTAACCGACATTTTGACATTAGCCAATTCAACATCAGAGCTATCTGAGTTGGGTCTGACTTTGACGTTGTAATCCACTACACGTTTTACTGCGACAAGTATTTTCATAAATAGTCCATTTTATTAGAGACTATAGTCCCCGTTTATTTAATACTTAGTTTGCCCAAGCTAGATTTATAAATCAAACGGCCAGCCCTGTCATTGCGACCCATCAGTCACATTCAATAGGGCTCTAGGGGTGGAAATATGTCGTACTTCCTTGCATGGTGGATAATAAAAATAAAACCCATTAATATGATTTTAAAACACATCTAAGGAGCGTTATTTTGAGTCGAGAATCCATGGCGTATGATGTCGTTATTGTTGGTGCAGGCCCGGCAGGACTCGCCGCTGCCTGCAAAATCAAACAAACCAACCCTGCTTACTCAGTCTGTGTTCTTGAAAAAGGCTCTGAAGTGGGCGCACATATTCTTTCTGGCGCTGTATTTGAACCCACTGCGCTTAATGAGCTATTCCCGAACTGGCAATCCATGTCGGCGCCCCTTAATACAGCGGTCACTGACGACCATATTCTATTACTTCAGGAACAAAAACAGATTAGAGTGCCGGGAATATTTGCCCCAAAGACCATGAAGAATCATGGTAATTATATTATTAGTCTGGGTAATTTTTGTCGGTGGCTGGCAACTCAGGCTGAAAATCTGGGGGTAGAAATATTCCCCGGCTTTTCTGCCGCTGAAATTTTATACGATGAAAATGACCAAGTAATGGGCATAGCTACTGGTGACATGGGACTGGGTAAAGCCGGCGAAAAGAAAGATAGCTATATGCAAGGCATGGAGTTACATGCCAAATTCACATTATTCGCCGAGGGCTGTCGCGGACATCTTGGCAAACAATTAATCAGTAAATATCAGCTAGATAAAGATAAAGACCCACAACATTATGGTTTAGGTATAAAAGAATTATGGAAAATACCCGCCGAGCAGCATCAACCCGGTCTTGTGGTGCACTCTGCCGGTTGGCCACTGAGTGAGAGCGATACTTTGGGCGGCGGTTTTTTATACCACTTAGAAGACAATCAGGTTGCTGTAGGCCTGATTACCAATCTTTCCTATAGTAATCCTCACCTTAGCCCTTACGATGAGTTTCAACGCTATAAGCAACACCCTAGTATTAAGCAGTATCTGCAAGGCGGTGAACGCATTACCTATGGTGCCCGCGCAATTACTAAGGGTGGTTTGCAATCACAGCCAAAGATGTCCTTCCCTGGTGGTTTACTAATTGGTGATGATGCTGGCACGCTGAATTTTGCCAAAATAAAAGGCAGTCATACTGCTATGAAGTCGGGCATGATAGCCGCTGAAACCGTCTGCACCGCCCTCGATCAAGCACAGCATAATAGTGATTTAACAACCTATGCTAGTAACTACAGGGCGTCTTGGGCCTATAAAGAGCTACATCAACAACGTAACTTTGGTCCAGCTCAGCATAAGTTTGGCTATTTGCTGGGTTCAGCCTATGCCTTTGTTGATATCAATATTTTTAATGGGCTACTGCCCTGGACCCTAAAGGATCCTATTGCAGATCATGCGACCCTTAAAAAAGTCAGTGAGAGCAAGCCTATTAGTTACCCAAAATATGATGGGGTTCTTAGTTTTGATAAACCCTCTTCGGTTTTTCTATCGAATACTAATCATGAAGAAGAACAGCCCTGCCATCTTATATTGAAAGACCCTAAGCTACCCATCAATGAAAATCTAGCTCTGTACAATGAGGCCGCCCAGCGCTACTGCCCTGCTGGCGTTTATGAGGTAGTAAAAGATGCTGAGTCGGGCTCTAAGTTTCAAATAAACGCTCAAAACTGCGTGCACTGTAAGACCTGTGATATTAAAGAACCCAGTCAAAATATTAACTGGGTTTCACCAGAAGGCGGCGGCGGCCCTAATTACCCCAATATGTAAGCTGAAATTAGTCTGAGTATAAACCCAGTGAAAATTCACAGCCCATGCTTTTTATTAGCTGTTCTTTTTGCCCATCCTGATGGGTTCGACTAATACTCCAATCCACTAATTGATAAAAGGTTGCGCGGCTGATCAATGCGGTAATGTTGTCTCGCACTAGCAACAGGGGGTAGGTTTGCTCATTAGCACTGTCTTGTTTCATCTGTAACGGGTTATCTCGACCAATTAAAATGGTGTCGCCAGTCAAGGTTTGACAAACAATCGCCTGATGCCCCTGTCTAATTTCTAGGCTGGCTGAAATCACAAACAACGGCGCCACATCCACCTGAATTCGCCATTTTTCGTTGGGGCTGACTAAGAAATAATCCGATTCCTCTAACTTTAAAAGTTTAGAAAAAAGAGTAATGATTGAGGCACGCTTTATCTCCACAGAATCATGAAACCACCGGCCCTCTCGATCGATACCAATGGCTATATCACCTGATAGCTCTGGGTGCCATTGATGTATTGGAGGTAGTGTATCTGAGTATTTTTTTGATTCAGACAGAAGGTCAGAAAATAGCTTATCGACCATTAGGTCCATAATTTATAGCGACTTATCTTTCTTGGATTTTGGGTCATCAGGATGATACTGTCCTCTATTACCCATGGTAACGCCAATGTTAGTAATAAATTCCATAAGTTGCTCAGTATCTGTTCGGTCGTTCCATGTTTTGTTAAAACACAGCTCAACAGCACCCTGAGCCAGAGCCCAGCAGGCAAGATAATGGAAATAGGCTGGAACATCTTCTAAAACGCCACGATCGACCAACTTGGTAATCAGCCCTGAAAGAGCATTTTCATTGGAACGTCTTAACTTGTGTAGCTCCTCTACCTGATCAGCCACATCACCAGACTCAAGCAAACGATCCTCAAGCTGTTGAATCAAGCGATCTAGTTTTGGGTTTTCGAGCCTAGCCTGAAAATAAGACTTAGCCGCCGCACCAGAATCACCCTCTTCCGCCCGCTTTATGCCTTTGGTCAAGCTTTGAGTGATATTGCGTTCATAATCTAAAATGATTCGTATCAGAATTTCGTTTTTGGTTAAGAAATGTTTGTATACCGTGCCCTTACCAATCGCTGCGCGAAGGGCAATTTTAGACACGGTAATTCGATCAATACTTTCTTCAAGAAACAACTCAACAGCGGCATCAATAATACGCTGCTCACGAGCAAGAAATAATTTCTTCTTTTCTCGTATACGATCAGCACTGGCATTATTATTTGGCATCAAATTGTCGACTCAAAAACTAGAGACTGAGGTCTCGGTTACTAGCACGGATAAATTCACGCTTTAAATCATCGAAGGTTTGTACAGCGGGAAACTGGGGAAATTCATTAATGACATTGTCTGGGGCATGAAACAAAATACCTGCATCAGCTTCAGCAAGCATGGTGGTGTCATTATAGGAATCACCTGCAGCGATGGTTCGGTAATACATGCTCTTAAAGCCAACAATCGCCTGACGCTTAGGGTTAGCTTGGCGAAGTTTGTAATCCACCACATTGCCATTAGCATCAGTTTCTAGTTTATGACAGAGCAATGTAGGGTATCCCAACTGCTTCATTAGTGGGCTAGCAAATTCATAGAAGGTATCGGACAAAATAACCACCTGAAATCGCTCTCGCAACCAGTCTACAAAATCAGCCGCGCCTTCTAAGGGTGAAAGTGTTGCGATCACTTCTTGGATTTCATTTAAGCCCAGACCATGCTGCTTCAGAAGGTCCAAACGATATTGCATTAGCACATCGTAATCTGGCTCATCTCTGGTGGTCTTTTTAAGCTCTTCAATACCGGTTTTTTCTGCAAACGCAATCCATATTTCAGGAACCAATACACCTTCTAAATCTAAACAAGCAATTTCCACAATAACTCCTCAAAACAATGTATGAGCACTCTACTCAAAATATGATACACCTGCAATTAGCTAAAGCAGGTAAGTTTAATAATTTACCGACAATTCAATCTACAGATGTTGTACCGATTAATGTTGGTTTTTGATACAATAGCAAACTTGCAATATTCGTCTTCGGAACAGTTTCCGAATTTAATAATTCAGTTAATTAAAGCCTACAATAACTATGAATGATTCAATTAATATTACAGATATAGAAAGCGAACTTGCCTCAAAAGCACCTCAGCAGATACTACGCCATGCATTAGAAAACCACAATAATATTGCGATTTCTTTTAGTGGTGCCGAAGATGTTGTGCTAATTGATATGGCCCATAAAATACGCTCTGACATTAAGGTGTTTTCTCTTGATACAGGCCGTCTGCACGCCGAAACCTATCAATTTATTGATCGAGTAAGAGATCATTACAATATCGATATCGACATTGTAATGCCAGAAAATGCGGCAGTTGAAGCACTGGTTAAAGAAAAAGGCTTATTTAGCTTTTACAAAGATGATCATAAAGAATGCTGTGGTATTCGTAAGATATCGCCTCTACGTCGTCATTTACATACATTGGATGCATGGATTACTGGTCAGCGAAAAGATCAAAGCCCAGGTACGAGAGCCAATGTACCGGTTATTCAGGATGATCAATTTTTTGCTAAAGAAGGCGCGACATTAACCAAATATAACCCGTTATCCGATTGGTCGTCGCAACAGGTATGGGATTACATTCGTGCTTTCGAAGTACCTTATAACGAACTCCATGAACGTGGCTTCGTAAGCATCGGCTGTGAGCCCTGCACACGTCCTACTGGGCCTGGCCAACACGAACGTGAAGGTCGCTGGTGGTGGGAAGAAGCTACTAAGAAAGAATGTGGACTACACGCAGTCAATCTAGAATCTAAATAGCTTTCAATACCTCTTTTATAGCCTATCAGCGAAAAACTGCTAGGCTATAAAATAGGTAAATTAAGGGTTGAAAAGAACGCTTCTCGTTCTTCTCTGTTCGGCATAGCCATGACCCGATCAATAACGTCGCGAGTTAAATGTGGCGCAAATGCGGTGATAAAGTCATACATATAACCCCTTAGATAGGTGCCCTTTCTAAAGCCAATACTGGTAACGCTGCTATCAAATAAATGGCCGGCTTCGATAGCCACTAAATCATTATCAACCTCCTCATCAAACGCCATATGCGCCACAATACCAATTCCTAGGCCAAGCCTGACATAGGTCTTAATTACATCGGCATCGGTGGCCGTGAACACAACGTTGGCAGATAGGTCTTGTTCAGCGAAGGCCTCATCAAGTTTTGAGCGCCCAGTAAAACCAAACACATAGGTCACAATAGAATACTCAGCAACATCAGCCAATGAAACCGTATCGAGTTTAGCTAAGGGGTGTTCTTTTGGCACCAAGATACAACGATTCCAACGATAACAAGGCATCATGATCAAATCTGAAAAAAGCTCTAAGGCTTCGGTGGCAATTGCAAAATCTACAGCACCCTCTGCAGCTTTTTCTGAAATTTGTACCGGCGTTCCCTGATGCATATGTAAGCTTACCTTTGGATATTGATGAATAAAATCTTCAATAACCTTTGGTAGCGCGTAACGAGCTTGGGTATGAGTTGTGGCTATATCAAGACTCCCAGAGGTTGGGCTATTGTGCTCTTGTGTTAGCTGCTTAATACCTTCAACCTCACGAAGAATATTACCTGCAACCGCCAAAATTTCCTGACCTATAGGTGTTACCTTTGTAAGGTGCTTGCCACTCCGCGTGAAAATCTCTACGCCTAACTCGTCCTCAAGCAACCGTATTTGCTTACTGATACCCGGTTGTGAGGTATATAGACTGGCAGCAGTGGCTGAAACATTGAGGTTATGGTTGGCCACTTCCCATATATAACGAAGCTGTTGTAATTTCATGAAAATACTCCAAAAATCATGCTGAGCAAGAGGTTTATATTCAATTTAGCTATAAAACTATATAATTTTATTCTTTCTGTGAATAGATGCCAATTGTTAAAGTACCCAGCATCTTAAATGAGCCATTTTTTTATGATTGAATTTATCTACTTTGTTGGTGCTGGAGCACTGGTTGGGCTTGCTGTCGGGCTTACAGGTGTGGGGGGCGGATCGTTAATGACTCCCTTCTTAATCCTATTCGGATTCCCTTACCATGTGGCGATTGGCACAGACCTCCTATATGCGGCTATAACCAAAGCCGGCGGCATGGTGACGCATGCACGCCAGAAAACTATTGAATGGCGCATTATGGGCTTACTTGCCCTTGGCAGTATTCCCGCATCTTTACTGACAACCCATTTTTTAAGCCGTGTGTTCGCTGACTCATCGGGCTATCAATCGATTCT
>ERZ767310.2071-NODE-2071-length-10762-cov-6.087046_pt1 | contig 10762 bp, 8 predicted proteins | sample MGYA00374954_ERZ767310 | MGnify/ENA primary metagenome ERZ767310 (study PRJEB28948, sample SAMN06267188) | marine metagenome | isolation source: Columbia River Estuary | place: USA:Columbia River Estuary, USA | collected 2013-07-23 ...
GGAAAGGTAAGGTACCCATTGCGCAATTGTTTACGACGGTCCCATTTGGTCTGACGGCGCAAGAAATGAATGCGTGGCTATATCAAGGTGGCGGCTTGGAATTGTGGGAAGAGTTGTATGCTCGATACGATCTGGTGCCAAGCCCGGGCGGTAACACCGGTGTACAAATGGCGGGCTGGTTCAACAAGGAATTGAATTCCATGGATGACCTTCGGGGTATCAAAATGCGGATACCTGGGCTCGGCGGAGAAGTCTTTCAGCGCGCCGGAGGAACAGCGATTACCTTGCCGGGAGGGGAGATTTATACGAGCCTTCAAACTGGCGTCATTGATGCAACCGAATGGGTCGGCCCATACAATGACCTGGCTTTTGGACTGCATCAAGTCGCTAAGTACTACTACTATCCCGGTTGGCAGGAACCAGGACCTACACTTGAGATGATTATCAACAAGCAAGCGTTCGACTCACTGCCAAAAGATTTGCAGGAGATTGTCAGAATCTCAAGCCGTGCGACGAATGAGGATATGCTGGCGCTATATACTGCTAAGAATAATTCGGCGTTGGAAGAACTAGTGAATGTCCACCAAGTAGAAGTTCGAAAAATACCAGAGGATGTGTTGCGCGAGCTGAAGAAAATCTCTGACGAGGTCGTCAGTGAACTGCCGACTGAAGATCCTCTCGAAAGAAAAATTTATGAATCTTATATTAACTTCAAAGCTGGAGTTGAGAGCTATCATGAGATTTCCGAGCGCGCCTATATCAATGCTCGCTCTGAGTTGCAGTGAATAAAAGCGTGGGGCCGAGCTAAAAACACGATCAAAAAATACTGACTCAGCCCCTCGAGAAAATGAGTTGTGGCAGCCAAGTGGCGAGTTCGGGTAAAAATATCAGCAGTAACATCATCAGCAATTGCATCACGATGAAAGGGATCACGCCACGATAGATATCGGTTGTTTTGATTGAGTCTGGTGCAACGCCTCTTAGATAAAAGAGGGCAAAGCCAAAGGGCGGTGTAAGAAAACTAGTTTGTAGATTAATTGCGATCATCACGCCTAACCAAATTGGGTCTAGGCCCATGGCTAGAAGAACAGGACCAACGATAGGAACAACAACAAAGGTTATTTCAATAAAGTCGAGAATAAAACCAAGTAAAAAGATCACAAGCATGACGATGAAGGTGGCACCCACCAGCCCGCCTGGCATTTGCTCGAACAGTCTCTGTATCAATGCGTCGCCGCCATACCCCCGGAACACCAGTGAAAACACTGATGCGCCAATCAGAATAAAAAACACCATTGCGGTTGTGCGGGTGGTTGAACGCGCGACTTCCAGAGCAGCTTTTATCGTCATTGATCTGGCCAGTAAAGCCAGAAGGATTGCGCCCATCGCTCCTACCGCAGCAGCTTCGGTGGGCGTCGCAATTCCGGTTAGAATGGAGCCGAGAACAGCAAATATCAGGACCAAGGGCGACACGAGACTTGTAACGATCTCAACAAGATCGAATTTCTCTTCTGAAGCAACCGCCGGCGCACGATCGGGCGTTACCCTCGCTACGGTGAACAAGTACACAAGGTAGAACAGGACTAAGCCAAGCCCCGGTAGAACGGCGCCGGCAAATAAATCACCAACCGATATCGTTTTAGGGTTAAAAATTCCTAAGCTGAGTTGTGCCTGCTGATAAGCGTTGGATAAGACATCGCCAAGCAACACAAGGGCGATGGAAGGTGGAATAATTTGTCCGAGGGTGCCAGTCGCGCAAATTGTCCCGGTTGCCAAAGCAGGGTCGTAATTAGCTTTTAACATCGAAGGCAGAGACATTAGGCTCATGGTCACCACGGTGGCACCAACAATCCCTGTACTCGCAGCCATCAGCATGCCGACTAGCGTGACTGCGATACCAAGTCCCCCTGGCATAGAGCCAAAGGGTTTACTCATCGTAGAGAGCAGTCGCTCTGCGATTTTCGATTGTTCGAGTATGACGCCCATCAGCACAAAAAGAGGTACGGCAATTAATGTTTGATTGGTGATGATGCCAAATAGGCGATTAGGCGTGGCAAATAAGAAAGTTGGCTCAAAAGTATTCGTCATCACACCTATCCCCGCGGCGATAAGTGCGGTACCACCCAGCGTTAAAGCAACGGGATACCCAAGCAGCAGGCAGAAAAAAACCGCGGCGAACATGATCAACGAAGCATATTCAGCCATTATCTAGATGCGCTCTCGAATGATAGTGGGTTTGAGTATGACAAGCAGCGCACGTGAAAACTCGGACAACCCCTGTAGAAGTAGCAGGGCTGCCATGAGTGGTATCAGAGTTTTTAGCAGATAGACGCCAGGGAGTCCTCCTGGCTCTGCACTGCCTTCCTGCATATTCCAAGACAGGTTAACGTAATCAAGGCTGGACCAGATGAGAAATAGACTGAGGGGTAAAAGAAATATAAGTGTACCTAACAAGTCGATCAGTGCGCGAAATCTCATGTCTAGTCGCGAATAAATGATATCAACACGGACGTGTGATTGTTCTTTTAAGGCATAGGGGATTCCCAACATGAAAACAATGCCGTGCAAATAAATGACAGTTTCTACCAGGGGCGTTAATCCAAGGTTGAAAGAATATCTGGCAACCACCACCACGCAGGTCAGTAGCATCATGATGAAAGACAGAGGCGCGACCAGATTGCCAATCAAGCTGGTGGTTTTGTCTGTTAGAGCGATAAAGGTTTTTAGCATAAACCATGCACGGGTAATGTGGACCTGAAGTATACTCCAACCGAATGGAACGGCCCAAATAGGATTTCTGTTAGTCAGCTTACGCCCGTAGAGCCAATAAATGGCGTTGATAGTTTTTTGTAATGGCGGGACCGATCATCAGACAAGAAACGCGTCTCATTGTGTCTATCGCGAGCGAGTAAGAACATTTCGCATCGATACGGCAGACGAGCCCCCTGCCCTTTTTTCGTTATACAGCGTGTTTCCAAACGGGTGTGAATAGCTTGCGCCGGGTGCTAGAAGCGTCAGTCTCAAGTGGCAAATAGCCCGTAGTGTAGAAACACGCCACCAAAGACACTAAGGCCAACCCAGTGATTATTGAGAAATGCAGCGAAACAGGGATCGCGTGCTCGATCCTTGATGAGATATTGCTGATAGATAAGGAACCCAGCGGCAATTGTTAGTCCGGCATAAAACGAGAACCCGAGGGAAAGCCTTTGTGCGACCATCACCATGGTTCCTAGGAAAAATATCTGAAGAACACCAATAATGAATTTGTCGAGATCCCCGAACAGGATCGCGGAGGATTTCAACCCAAGCTTCAGGTCATCATCTCGGTCTACCATAGCGTATTCGGTATCATAGGCGACGGTCCAGATAACATTAGCAACGACTAATAACCAGGCGATCTGGGGTATCTCACCGGTGACGGCAGAAAAGGACATAGGAATGCCCATAGAAAATGCCAGACCAAGCACTGCCTGTGGTAAATAGGTGTAGCGTTTCATCAATGGGTAAACCGCTGCAATTAGGGCGGCAATGACCGCCAGACTCAATGTCAGAAGATTTGTCGTTAGAACCAGGACTAACGCTGGAAATAAGAGAACAAACAAAAAGATAAACGCGTCGCTTAGCGTCAGTTCACCTGTGATCAGCGGGCGATTGACCGTGCGCTTTACTTGACCATCGAAGTTACGGTCAGCTATATCGTTAATGACGCACCCAGCTGAGCGGGTGAACACGACACCGAGGAAAAAAACGAAAAACAGGTGAGCACTTGGATATCCTTCGCTGGCGATCCAGAGACCCCAGAAAGTGGGCCATAGCAGCAGGGAAATACCAATAGGCCGATCGAGTCTAGCGAGTTTGAGTAAATGGGGCAGTTTTGGCAATCGCTGTTTCTGGAAATGCCGTAATTTGGACGATGCGTCAACAACCAGCGAAACAGAGATCTGGCTTAAGTTGCTAAGCAAGGTGCTAATCGAGGGTAATCGCAACGTTCGGACTCGCTCAGGTGATAGTTGACAAGTCCTGGGTCGAAGAGGACGAGGCTGTGACAGTGCGTCAGCAAATAAGTTAGTATACGTTGGTTATCTTCCGCCGCAACCTAGTGGTGACCGAAGGCCGACAAATCAAAAACAGAGGTGTGTTTCAAGTATGAAAAAGTGGCAGTGTATTGTGTGTGGGTTCGTCTATGATGAAGAAGAGGGACTTGAGTCAGAGGGAATAGCACCCGGCACAAAATGGGAAGATATCCCCGAGGACTGGTGTTGCCCAGAGTGCGGCGTGAGTAAAGAAGACTTTGAAATGGAGGAGATGTAATCTCCAACAAGGTCATCATTAATACTGAACAAAGGTAAGGGCAAAACTTTCTGACTGACCAATTTATGTTGCCAAGACCCTAATAACGAAACTCTAATTACAAGACCCAGATATCAAGCGCAAAGGAGAGGAGATGGATCACAGCAAGCTTACTCGAAATATCGTTATTGGTATGTTCGCAGGTATTGTATTTGGCTCTCTTATTTACGCGTTTGATGTGTCGGAAGACGGCATATTTTGGGTTTTGATCGTAGACGGATTGCTAGACACCATCGGTAAGATTTTTATTATTAGTCTCAAGCTACTGGTGGTTCCTCTTGTATTTGTTTCCCTAGCCTGTGGTGCTAGTAGTCTTGGCAGCGGCGGCGGCATGGGGCGGGTAGGTTTGAAGACACTGGGACTTTATCTGTTTACGACCGCTGTCGCGATCACACTCGCGCTAAGCGTCGCCACTGTGGTGGACCCAGGTGCGGGTATGGATCGTACAACCGACAGTGTGTTTATCGCGAAAGAAACTCCGTCTTTAAAAGATACGGTGATTAACATATTTCCCTCTAACCCGCTGAAGGCGATGGCTGAAGGTAACATGTTGCAGGTAATCGTCTTTGCTATATTGGTCGGGGTTGCGATCTCCAAATGTGGTGAGGTAGGAGAACGGGTGCGAGAAACTCTGAATGACTGGAACGAAATCATCATGATGATGGTGATGATGTTGATGTCGGTAGCGCCCTACGGTGTATTTTGTCTGCTGATTAGTCTCTTCGCTCGGATGGGTTTTTCCGCGATCTCAGAGCTCATCGTTTACTTTCTGGTCGTCGCTGGTGTCCTATTGCTTCATTTCCTAGTCAGTTACGGCTTAATTGTCCGTTTCATTGCCAATATTAACCCAGTGACTTTTTATAAACGAATGGCGCCTGTAATGGCTTACGGGTTCAGCACATCATCGAGTAACGCGACGCTACCGATTACGCTTGAAACCGTCGAACACAAGCTCGGGGTTAAGAAAGAGATAGCAAGCTTTACAGTGCCGTTAGGTGCAACGATCAATATGGACGGTACGGCAATTATGCAGGGCGTGGCGACGGTCTTTATTGCTTCAGCATACAATATTGATATGAGTTTTACGGACTATCTTCTAGTGATACTCACTGCAACTCTTGCGTCAATTGGGACCGCCGGAGTGCCTGGCGTAGGGTTGATTATGCTGGCGCTGGTGTTGGATCAGGTCGGGTTGCCGGTCGAGGGTATCGGCTTAATTATTGGTGTTGACCGCCTGCTTGATATGATGAGGACATCGGTCAACGTCACGGGTGACGCGGCTGTATCTGCTGTTGTTGCTAGAAGTGAAAATAAGTTTGATATGGCTGTTTTTGAGGATAATAGGATTCAGGATCAGGTGGTCCAAAAATCGTCCTGATCGACCGTTTGTTGTGAACCGATCTGTTATAGGTCGTTAAACCTGTCCGGTCTGAGTCGGGTCAGTCAGCCAGCGTTCCATGAGTGCCAGAGCAGATTCTCTGTGCTCTGTCACAAGCGACTCGGAAACTGCTTTAATATCATCGAGCATGTATTGATCACGCAAGAGATCTGCGACCCGGAATTCAATACTGCCTGATTGCCGACTGCCGAATACTTCTCCGGGTCCCCTGATTAATAAGTCCTGTTCAGCAATATAAAAGCCATCATGACTTTCCCGCATGACATTCAAACGTTGTTTGCTCAACTGTCCTAGGGGCGGATGATAAAGTAGCAAGCAATGGCTAACGGCCTTCCCTCTGCCTATTCTGCCCCTTAACTGATGGAGTTGAGCGAGCCCAAGTCGCTCGGGGTTTTCGATGATCATGAGACTGGCGTTGGGTACATCCACACCAACTTCTATCACTGTTGTTGCGACTAGGAGGTCTATGTTACCCGCTTTGAAACGATCCATTACCTCAGACTTTTCATCTGCTTTAAGGCGACCATGGACTAAACCGACGTTGATGTCAGGCAGAAGCTCAGCCAGCTCGGTGGCCGTTACCTCTGCGGCCTGACAGTCAAGGACCTCTGACTCTTCAATTAAGGTGCAAACCCAGTAGGCCTGTGCGCCGTGTTTGCAAGCAACCGCAATCCGTTCGACCACCTCTCCGCGTTTGCTATCGGGCATAACGTGGGTTGTGACGGGTGTTCGGCCAGGGGGTAATTCATCGATAACAGAGCAGTCCATATCTGCGTACATGCTCATTGTCAGTGTTCGTGGTATGGGTGTAGCGGTCATCACCAACTGGTGGGGTACGGTAGCGCTAGCGCCGCCTTTTTCTCGAAAAGCCATCCGTTGCTGCACACCGAATCGGTGTTGTTCATCGATGATTACCAACCCAAGGTGATGATAAATAATATCTTTTTGGAACAAAGCGTGAGTACCAATCACTACTTTCGCCTCGCCCTCGGCGATTTGCCTGATCGTTTCGAGGCGCTGTTTACCCTTCACCTTCGAAGACAACCAGGCGATCGAAATACCCAACGGTGCCAGCCACTCTGTAAAATTGACGAGATGCTGTTCAGCGAGAATCTCTGTTGGCGCCATGATGCCAACCTGCACATTGTTTTCGATTGCTTGTAGCGCAGCGAACGCAGCCACAACGGTTTTACCGGAACCTACGTCGCCCTGAACAAGGCGTAACATGGGAGAAAATTTTGCGAGGTCTTCAGCGATCTCTACATGCACTTTTTGTTGAGCGTTGGTCAGTTTGAACGCCAGTCGATTGCGTAGCGCATCACATTGCTCTGCGGGTGGTTTGAAAGACACAGCGCTCTGCTTTGACATTTCTTTTCGAATGAACCGCATACTGATCTGGTGAGCGAGCAACTCTTCAAATGCCAGTCTTTGCTGAGCGGGATGGGTACCACTGTCCAGTTTGCCAAGGTCAGCGTTTGCCGGCGGAGAATGTACGTATCTCAGCGCATCAGCGAGTGGCAAAGGAAACTGGGTGTGATCTAACAGGTAGTCTTTGAGGGAAGAACCGTCCTCAATTCGCTGTAGTATTTGGTTGAGCAAATTTCTTAGTTTGTTCTGCCCAAGTCCTTCGGTAAGTGGGTAGACGGGGGTAAGTGTTGTCTCGAGGGGGAGCAGATGTGCGGCCTGATATTCAGGATGGTAAATCTCAAGACCCGTCGCGCCGCGTCGTGCTTCGCCAAAACAGCGTAGCGAGGAGGCATTTTTCAGCGCGTCTTTTTGGGCGTTCGAAAAATGGAAAAAACGTAATGCTATCTTGCCAGTATCATCCTGCAGGTAGGCAAGTAGACTTCGTCGTTTACCAAATGTGACATCACAAGCAACAATATTACCCTCGAGTACAACGGTGCTTCCTGGTTGCACCGCGCCAATGGGTGTGACTTTGGTTCGGTCTTCGTAGCGAAGAGGAAGATGAAAAATTAAATCAGCAACAGTGTTGATATTGAGTCGATGCAGCTTTTCTCCGAGTGCCGGACCTACGCCTTTCAGAGAGGTAACTGAAGACGTATCAAGTGTGTGCGAAGCCATTAATTCAGGAAAGATCTACGATCGCATCGACTTCCACCTGAACCCCTTTCGGTAATGCGCTCACCTCAACGACGGCCCGTGCCGGATAAGGTGCAGCAAGTCGCTGTTCCATGGCGGTATTCACTTTTGGAAAGTGGGCAAGATCGGTGAGATAGACGTTGAATTTGATGGTGTCGTCCAGTTTTGCGCCAGCCTCTACGCAAATCGCCGTTAAATTGTCGAATACCTGTTCGATCTGCTCCTCGATGTTTTCCGAAACAATTTCCATTGAGTCTGGAATTAACGGAATTTGCCCGCTGATATAAAGTGTATTGCCGGACTCAACCGCTTGGGAGTAGACGCCGATGGCAGCAGGTGCCTCGGTGGTGGTGATGAACTTCTTGGTCATAAAATTGCGTTCCCGGTCCTAGTTTTTGGTTCTGAGAATTTTGTTGATCCCCTTAATTAGCCGTATCCTCTTGATAACATGAGCAAGATGGATCCGATCCTTGACGGTCAACACAATATTAACAGTGCCGAGTTTCGCGTCTTTCTCAATCAAATTGATGCGCTCAATATTTGCGTCTGTATTGGTAATTGTTGACGCTAATACAGCGATAATTCCGCGCTCATGTTCAAGTTCAACCTTGAGTTCAACTGAGAACTCCTGATCGACTTCGGTGTCCCAGCGCACATCCATGACTTCTTCTGGTTTCTCCCGAACCTCCACCATGTTTTTGCAGGTATCGGTGTGAATAACAATGCCTCGTCCCGCACTTATATGGCCGATAATCGGGTCCCCTTTTATTGGCTTGCAACACTTTGCATAGGCGACAACCATGCCCTCGGTGCCCATAATTGCCAAGGGACCTAGCATTGCGACTTCTCCTGAAACATCAGGGTTTGATGTCAATCGCCTTACGACGACGTACGCCATCAGATTGCCAAGACCGATTTCCTCGAGCAGATCATCTAGGCTATCGAGATTCTTTTCTGCCAGCATCGTTTTCATCACGGCGGGCGCTATATCGTTCAGACTCAGATCGTGTGCCTGTAGTGACCTGTCTAGAAGTCTGTGCCCGAGGATCACGGATTCGTTTCTCTGTTGGTTCTTAAGTGCGTGTCGAATACTGGCACGTGCTTTGCCAGTGACAACAAAGCTTAGCCAGGCGGGATTAGGTTGGGCGCCTGGCGCAGTGATAATTTCAACAGTCTGACCGCTTTCCAGTGTGGCGCTCAAGGGCGCCAGCCTGCGATCAATTCTGCAGGCGACGCAGGTGTTACCAATATCGGTGTGCACCGCATAAGCGAAATCTACCGCGGTCGACCCTTGGGCGAGATCATAAATCTGACCGCGCGGCGAGAAGAGATAAACCTCATCAGGGAAAAGGTCGATCTTGACGTTTTCAATGAACTCAAGGGAATTGCCCGCGCTCTGTTGAAGTTCTAGCAAGTCTTTCATCCATTCCCGGGCACGTTGATGGCTACCGCTGGGAGACTCGTCATTGGATTTGTATAACCAGTGACCAGCAATACCATTGTTGGCGACCAATTCCATATCCTGGGTACGGATCTGAATCTCTATAGGCAGTGCATGTAATCCGAACAGGGTGGTGTGCAATGATTGGTAGCCATTAGCCTTGGGAATCGCAACATAATCTTTGAACCTGCCAGCGACTGGTTTGTAGAGGTTGTGCACAGTGCCCAGTACGCGATAACAGGTATCGACTGAATCTACGATAATGCGGAATGCATACACATCCATGATCTCGGCAAATGATCGCCTCTTGCTTCGCATTTTGTCGTAGATGCTGTAGAGGTGTTTTTCCCTGCCAAAAACTTGGGCATCAATCTCGGCGCGATCCAATGCTGACTGTAATGCTATCAAAATCGTATTGACGTATTCGCGCCTGTTGCCTCTTGCTCTTTTAACGGCCTTCTCGATCATGCTAGATCTAAGTGGGTAGAGTGCACGAAATCCCGTTTCCTCAAATTCTACTCTGATGTTGTTCATGCCCAGTCGGTTGGCGATCGGGGCATAGATCTCGAGGGTTTCTTTCGCTATTCTTCTTTGCTTTTCGGAATTCAGGTGATCCAGGGTGCGCATGTTGTGCAGCCTGTCCGCCAACTTGATCATGATGACTCTTATATCCTTCGCCATGGCCAGAGTCATTTTTTGAAAATTCTCAGCCTGAGCCTCTGCCCTACTTTGAAAAATGTTACTGAGCTTACTAACGCCATCCACGAGATGAGCGACGTCTTCACCAAATTCTTTGCCAATCGTGTGCTTGAGAACGCCGGTGTCTTCTATGACATCGTGTAGTAGAGCAGCCATCAGACATTGGTGGTCCATGTGCATTTCGGAAAGAATACCGGCAACAGACAGAGGGTGGGTGATATAAGGTTCGCCGGAACGCCGTGTTTGATCCTTGTGAGCTTCTTCGGCAAACAGATAGGCATGTCGAACTTGCTCGATCTGATTCGGGTCAAGGTATCCGCCAAGTTCCACGGACAGTGAGTCAATGGTTAGCATTGAGCTCTCCGAAAAGTGGGCCCTTGGTCATAAGCGAGATTGGTTTGTATAAAGTTACACATCGGCCACAAGCATAGCCGATGTCTGGTCTTCTAATCCATAGACGGTTGGAGGGATTTACAAATTTGCAGGGTAGTGAAGCGAAGCTAGAATTCGGGGTCGGCTGGTCGCTCGAATTCATCTTGTGCCACAGCGGTAAGCGCCATCAGATCGGGTTCATCTTGCACCTTTTCGGTGAGGATATCCGCAGTGACTAAACCCTCGGCGATCTCCCGAAGTGCGAGAACAGTTGGCTTGTCGTTTTCAATAGCAACCATTGGCTCTTTTCCCTCGGTTGCGATCTGCCGCGCCCGTTTACTCGAAACCATAACCAGTTCAAAACGGTTGTCTACATTCTCAAGACAATCTTCTACGGT
>ERZ767310.2098-NODE-2098-length-10686-cov-6.678676_pt1 | contig 10686 bp, 7 predicted proteins | sample MGYA00374954_ERZ767310 | MGnify/ENA primary metagenome ERZ767310 (study PRJEB28948, sample SAMN06267188) | marine metagenome | isolation source: Columbia River Estuary | place: USA:Columbia River Estuary, USA | collected 2013-07-23 ...
CCAATGGCCAAAAAGAAATTGATTTAACTGCTTTCGACTCCGATGTTTTGGATACACAAGACGCTACACTTTTTAGCGTAAGCTATCACCTTTCTCAAGCTGAAGCAGATGCGAATACTGGAGCATTATCTTCGCCCTACTACAATACCACTGCTTTTAGTTATCAAGTTTTTACACGTATTGAAAATAATTTAAAAACAGATTGTTTTGATACTACAGAATTTACGGTCAACATTAACCCCATTCCAACGGCGTCAAATACAAATTTAATTCAATGTGATGAAGATGGTGTAAATGATGGGTTGACTGTATTTAATTTAGATGAAGCCAATGACGCATTGACCAATGGAGTTCCAAACCGCAGTACAAAGTTTTACCTCACCGCAGTTGATGCTGAAAATTCAACAGCATCCATTGATGCTGCTCCATTTACAAATACCACCAATCCACAGACCATTTACGCTCAAGTTATTGATGACGACACAGAATGCTTTTCTATTGCAGAGTTATCGCTTAATGTGAGTTTGACTTCTGGACAAGACGCGAGTTTGTTTACATGCGATGATGACGGAATTGAAGACGGCTTTAAAGCATTTACATTGAGTAATGCGACATCAAGTATACTCACAGGACTACCAGCAGATTATGCTTTAATATATTACGAAACCTATGAAGATGCTCTAGTCGAACAAAATGCTTTACCAAATATATTCACCAACAACGAAGCCTACAACCAAACGATTTACGCACGAATAGAAAACAACAATCAATGTTATGGGATAAACGAACTTGAACTGAGTGTGTTTAATCTTCCTCAGTTAGATTTTGGTGATCAAACATTTTTCTGTATTGATTCAAACTCAGATCCTGTTGTGATTGACAGTGGAATTATCGGAAATCCATCAGATTACACCTATTTATGGTCTAATGGAGAATTAACTAATGAAATAGAAATTAACCAGGGGGGTACTTACACAGTTGTTGTGACCAACGCCAATGGATGCTCACAAACAAAAAGCATCACCATAGTGAATTCTAACATAGCAACCATCAATGAAATTGAGGTTAGTGATGTCAGTACCAACAACACCATTACAGTTTTTGCAACTGGAGAAGGCGATTATGAATATGCATTAGATGATGAACTTGGCCCCTACCAAGATGATAGCATATTTTATAACGTTAGTCCAGGCTTCCACACTGTCTATGTACGTGATAAAAATAACTGTGGTATTGCCAATGAAGTTGTTTCAGTAATCGGCTTTCCTAACTTTTTCACGCCCAATAACGATGGTTATAATGACTCGTGGCATGTATTTGGGATAAACACCCCTAGTCAGTCCAATAGCGAAATTTTTATTTTTGATCGCTACGGCAAATTACTTAAACAGCTTTCTTATGATAGTTTAGGTTGGGATGGGACCTACAATGGCAACCTTATGCCGACTTCAGACTATTGGTTTTACATTAAATTAAGTGATAATCGTATATTTAGGGGACATTTCACCCTAAAGCGTTAAGTCATGAGTCCAATTAACAGATTATTTTTTTGCTGTTGTCTTATTTTAGCTACAAAAGGATTTGGGCAATCTATAGCCTTGTATGAGCAACACAACGGCCGATTTGATTACACAGCTATAGGAAACACTCTTAATATTGTCGAAAACGGCGCTCTTTTGGACTGTTCTATTCTAAGCGGGTCTACTGCTGAACTCAACTTATCAAGTGGTCAAATTGTGGAGGCCGCATATTTATATTGGGCTGGATCAGGAACTGGAGATTTTGAGGTAAATCTAAATTCAACCCCAATTATGCCGGAACGAACGTTTTCCTATGCCTTAGATTCAAACCGAGTCTTTTTTGCTGCATTTACCGATGTTACGGATTTGGTGCAAAATTTTGGAAATGGTCTGTACTCCTTAAGCGATTTAGAACAAATTGATATTTCTGAAGATTATTGTTCTACAGGAACAAATTTTGCAGGATGGGCAATTGTCATCATTTATCAAGACGATAGCTTACCACTAAATCAAATAAATGTATATGATGGTTTGGAAGCTGTTCCAGAAGCCATTACTATTGAATTGAACAATCTAAATGTAATGGATGTAGTGGGTGCCAAAATTGGTTTTATCGCTTGGGAAGGCGACTCAAGCTTGGCGGTCAATGAATCTTTACGAATGAATGGTTTTTTATTGAGTAATCCTCCTTTGAATCCTGAGACAAACGCATTCAATGGAACCAATAGTTTCACATGGGGAACAGATTTGTACAATATGGATATAGATTTCTATCCCATTGAAAATACCATAAACGTTGGGGACACCTCTGCAAGCATTGAGTTGACTTCGGGTCAAGATTTGGTGATGGTCAACAGTATTGTTACAGTTCTCAACAGTCAGTTGCCTGATGCCAGCATTCAACTGACGGAAACTGCAGAAACTAGTTGTTTTTCAAGAATTATTGAATTGGAATACACAATCTCTAACTTCAATGCTACTGACGATCTTCCATTGGGAACGCCCATCGCTTTTTATGTAGAAAATAATCTCGTAGGCCAAGCACAAACTGAAGCGGAAATTCCTGTAGGAACTTCGATTACATCAGTTATAGAAATTGAAATCGATCCTAATTTTCCAGACCAATTTCAAATCATTGCAGTTGTTGATGATACAGGGGATGGAACAGGAATTATTTCTGAGATTATAGAAAACAACAACAGTGCTTTTAGTGCTGTAGATTTATCAAACGATGGCTGCCCTATTATTATCCCACAGGGGTTTTCGCCCAATGGCGATGGATTTAATGATTGGTTCAATATTCAAGGGCTTTACGATGTATTCATGAATCACCAATTGTTGATTTATAACCGTTATGGAAGCTTGGTTTTTGAGGGCAATAATGATTTGAAATGGGATGGCACTTCTAATCGTGGGCTGAATTCGAGTTCAAAAAAATTAGCGGTTGGAACCTATTTTTACATACTGCATTTAAATGAAGAAGGCTATGGATCAGAAACAGGATGGGTCTATTTAAACTATTGATTTGTTGCTGGGTATGGAAAAAGAATTCTATTGCACGTTGCAGTAGAGCACAGATTGCCTTAATTTTGCAACATGCGTTTTAAACTTACATCAGATTTTAAACCTACTGGTGATCAACCACTAGCAATTGAAGAATTGGTGTGTGGTATTGAATCTAAGGAAAAGTTTCAAACTTTATTGGGTGTAACAGGATCTGGGAAAACATTTACCGTAGCGAATGTAATTCAAAACGTGCAACGCCCTACCCTTGTATTAGCACACAACAAAACTTTGGCTGCACAACTTTATTCGGAATTCAAACAATTTTTTCCAGAAAATGCAGTAGAGTATTTTGTATCGTATTACGATTACTATCAACCTGAGGCCTATATTCCTGTAACTGGAACGTATATAGAAAAAGATTTATCCATTAATGAGGAAATTGAGAAGCTAAGACTAAGCACAACTTCTTCTCTCCTCTCTGGGCGTCGCGATGTCATTGTCGTGGCCTCTGTATCATGCTTATACGGAATTGGAAATCCGGTGGAATTTCAAAAAAATGTGATTTCGCTCAAGACCAATCAAATCATCTCACGAACAGCATTGTTACACAAGCTAGTACAGAGTTTATATGCACGAACAGAAGCTGAATTTAACCATGGGAACTTCAGAATCAAAGGGGATACAGTCGATATTTTTCCCAGTTATGCCGACCATGGTTTTCGTATTCATTTTTTTGGCGATGAAATTGAAGCTATAGAAGCATTTAATGTCAATGACAATTCAGTCATTGAAGTCTATGAAAATGTAAATATATATCCAGCGAATATGTTTGTTACCTCCCCAGATATCTTACAAAATGCCATTAAAGATATTCAAGATGACTTGGTAAAACAACACGATTACTTTAAAGAGATTGGCAAACACCTGGAGGCCAAACGCCTCAAGGAACGAACAGAATTTGACTTAGAAATGATACGTGAATTGGGCTACTGTTCGGGAATTGAAAACTATTCACGCTACCTCGATGGACGAGCACCAGGCACACGACCATTTTGTTTATTGGATTATTTCCCTGAAGACTATTTGATGGTAGTCGATGAAAGCCACGTGACCATTTCGCAAGTCCATGCCATGTATGGTGGCGATCGGAGTCGAAAAGAAAATTTGGTGGAATATGGGTTCCGACTCCCTGCAGCGATGGACAACCGCCCACTCAAATTTGAAGAATTTGAGAGTTTACAAAATCAGGTGCTTTATGTCAGTGCAACACCTGCCGATTATGAACTCACCAAAACCGATGGTGTATATGTCGAGCAAGTCATTCGTCCTACAGGGCTTTTGGATCCAATCATTGAAGTCCGTCCAAGTTTAAATCAAATTGATGATTTGATTGAAGAAATTCAGCAACGCGTAGAAAAAGACGAACGTACTTTGGTGACGACACTCACCAAACGTATGGCGGAGGAGTTGACAAAATATTTGACGCGTATCCAAGTGCGTTGCCGCTATATCCATAGCGATGTAGACACTTTGGAACGTGTAGAAATCATGCAAGATCTACGCAAAGGATTATTTGATGTTTTGGTGGGTGTTAACCTGTTACGTGAAGGATTAGATTTGCCTGAAGTGTCTTTGGTGGCGATTTTGGATGCCGATAAAGAGGGGTTTTTACGTTCCAACCGATCGTTGACGCAAACGGTAGGCCGTGCCGCACGAAACCTTAACGGAAAAGCCATCATGTATGCCGATAAAGTCACAAAAAGCATGCAACTCACCATAGACCAAACCACCTACCGTCGTGAAAAACAAATCGCCTACAACACTGCGCATAATGTGACGCCTAAAGCCCTCAAGAAAAGTTTGGACAATGCCCTCACCAAAAACTCTGTAAGCAGCTATTATTACGAACAAGAGGCCCTAAAAGCCGCTGAACCTGAAAGCGATTATCTATCTAAACCCGAATTAGAACAAAAAGTACGTGACACCCGAAAACTCATGGAGTCCGCCGCTAAAGAACTGGATTTCATGATGGCTGCTCAGTTTAGAGACCAAATCACAAACTATCAAAAGAAATTAGAAAAACTGAAGGGTGCTTAAGCTGAAAATAAAACTCTATCAAATAAAATAATCCAGCGACTCGACGCTGGATTATACATTTTAAATCTTATCAATTAGGCCAATACTGCTTGTACTTTATCTGCAGCTTCCTGGAATTCTACCGCACTTTGGACGTCTAAACCAGAATTGTCAATCAATGCTTTGGCAATATCGGCATTGGTCCCTTGTAAACGTACAATAATCGGTACATTAATGGCGTCACCCATATTTTTATAGGCGTCAACAACGCCTTGTGCTACTCTATCGCATCGGACAATTCCACCAAATATATTGATCAAAATAGCTTTGACACTAGGGTCTTTTAAAATAATTCTGAACGCCGCCTCTACACGTGCTGCATCGGCTGTACCGCCAACATCAAGGAAGTTAGCAGGATCACCACCCGCTTGTTTAATCAAATCCATAGTAGCCATCGCTAGTCCAGCACCATTCACCATGCATCCTACGTTTCCATCAAGATCTACATAATTCAATCCGAGTGCACCAGCTTCAACTTCGATGGGGTTTTCTTCGCGAGTATCACGTAATTCTAGATAGTCTTTGTGTCTAAACATGGCATTATCGTCGATGGTGACTTTAGCATCAACCGCCATGATTTTTTCATCTGAGGTTTTAAGTACAGGATTGATTTCAAACAATGAGGCATCCGATTGAATGTAAGCCGTATACAGTGCGGATACAAATTTAGTCATGTCTTTAAAGGCAGCACCTGATAATCCTAAATTAAAGGCCACTCGACGTGCTTGAAAAGGCAAAAGTCCTGTAGCTGGATCAACTTCTTCAGTAAAGATAAGATGTGGGGTTTCTTCAGCTACAGTTTCGATGTCCATACCGCCTTCTGTGGAATACATAATCATGTTGCGGCCTGTGGCTCTATTGAGCAAAACGGACATATAAAATTCGTCGGTTTCTGTAGGGCCAGGATAGTATACATCTTCGGCTACTAAAACTTGGTGTACGGTCTTCCCCTCGGCAGAGGTTTGTGGAGTGACCAATTGCATCCCTAAAATCTGATTGGCAATGGACTGTACTTCATCCAAGTTTTTGGCGAGTTTTACACCACCGCCTTTACCACGACCACCTGCATGGACTTGAGCTTTAATGACGTGCCAGCCCGTACCCGTTTCTTCAGTTAATTTTTTTGCTGCAGCTACTGCTTCTTCAGGCGTTGACGCTACTGTACCACGTTGGATTTTTACACCAAATGAGTTAAGAATATTTTTTCCTTGGTATTCGTGTAGATTCATCTTATAAATGCGTTTGTTTTTTGATCATAATCTGTGATAATCACAGAAATTTTGAGCCACAAAAGTAAATAACCTAATGCGGTTTACCAATATTTTTTAATGCTGTTTTTCAACAACTTATCCTAAACTAAAATTCTTGGTTTTTTAGACCCTTAATGACTGAAAAAGCCTTATCAATCAAGTGATCTTCAACGAGAATGGTAAACTCGTTTGTGGTTGATAGTACTTCATATAAAGTTACATTTTCCCAAGCCAGGCGCTTAAATATTTGGTAATATAAGCCCACAATTTTTGAATTCCCTTTAGGTAAATTAATACTTATGGCCGACAATTGGTCTTGGGTCGCAATTTGGGTTTCATGTTCAAAAATTGATTCAATGGTATTTTTTTTGGTACTAGAGACAATAATATTGCTCTCGTGTATGCCACGAGTAAACGCATAAAACACTTGACGGTCGGCGTCAATTTCAGCCAAAACTTTTGAGTGGTTATGAATAAGTGTTTTTGAATTGTAAAAAGTAAAATCAGTGAGGTTGGACCGCACAGTGATGTCACCCAAATCTTTAAAAATCTGCTTCAACTTAAGCTCATTTTTTTTAGATGTCGGGGGGGTGTACCGCCTAAGTGCCATCATAATGGCTCCGTCCTTGACGGGTTTGCGTAAGAGGTCAGAGATCGGTTGATTTAAGTCTTTAGCAAGGGCCGAATAATTAATAATGTCACGTGAAAGTGCTTCCTCCAAAAAGGGACGAGCCACCAAAAGTTCCTGGACACAAGAGGCAATAGTTTTCAATTTGTTTATTATTTAACAATTTGTGTAAAAATAGTAATAATATTAATATTTTCATTGGCAATAGCGCGTTAAACTATATTTTTGCCACTTCAAATTTCAAAAAAAGGATGGAACAAAGCACATTAATAAAAATTGCAAAGGAATATGGGAGTCCAGTTTATGTTTACGATGCCCATAAAATTGAGGATCAATACAAGCGTTTGACCCAAGCGTTCAGTAAAGTAAAGAATTTAAAGATACATTACGCAGCCAAGGCACTTACCAATATTTCAGTATTGAAATTTGTTTCTAAGTTAGGTGCTGCATTAGATACGGTTTCGATCCAAGAAGTTCAGTTAGGTTTAAAAGCAGGATTTGCGGCAGAGCGTATCATATATACCCCCAACGGAGTGTCACTAAAGGAGATTGAATTAGTAGCGGCACTTGGGGTACAAATCAATATCGATAGTTTAGATTTGTTGGAACAATTTGGCAGCAAACATCCTAAAACACCGGTTTGCATCCGCATCAATCCGCATGTGATGGCTGGCGGAAACACCAATATTTCTGTTGGGCATATCGATTCAAAATTTGGCATTTCCATTCACCAAATACCATTATTACTGCGCATTGTTGAAAACACGAGGATGAATATCAATGGTATTCACATGCACACAGGAAGTGACATCTTGGATATTGATGTCTTTTTGTATGCCAGTGAAATTCTTTTTGAAGTTGCTAAAAAATTTAAAAAATTAAGTTTTATTGACTTTGGGTCAGGGTTTAAGGTCCCCTACAAGCCCAACGACGTTGAAACGAATATTGAAGAATTAGGCGAAAAGCTTACGGATCGTTTCAATACATTTTGTAAAAATTACGGAAAAGAGATTACGCTTGCTTTCGAACCTGGCAAATTCATTGTTAGTCAATCAGGTTATTTTTTAACAAAAGTAAATGCCATCAAACAAACTACCTCCACTGTATTTGCACAGGTAGATTCTGGTTTTAATCATTTGATACGTCCTATGCTCTACGGAGCACAGCACCACATAGAAAACATTTCTAATCCTGAGGGTAAAGCGCGGTTTTACTCTGTTGTAGGCTATATTTGTGAAACCGACACATTTGCCAATAACCGGCGAATTAATGAAATCACCGAAGGCGATATTTTGGCGTTTCACAACGCAGGCGCCTACTGTTTCATGATGTCGAGCAATTACAACTCACGGTACAGACCTGCAGAAGTGCTGTGGTACAATGAGCAAGCGCATTTGATTCGTAAGCGAGAAACTCTCGAGGATTTGATAGCTAATCAAATAGAAATGGAATTTTAAATGTTGTATTTATTAATATATTAACAAAATAATTAGTTTATTTCGTTTATATAACCCTACCTTTGCAGTCTAAAATTAAAATTAATACAGTGAAAAACGGTACAGTAAAATTCTTCAATGCATCCAAAGGATTTGGATTCATCACTGAAGATGATTCAGACACAGAACATTTTGTTCACGTTACAGGATTGATCGACGAGATCAATGAAGGTGACGCGGTGGAATTTGAATTAAAAGAAGGTAGAAAAGGTATGAATGCAGTAAATGTTAGAGTACTCTAATATTTAATAAAACATTATTTTTTTACAAAAAACCTTTCCAAATGGAAAGGTTTTTTTTGTGCTATTCCAAGCCGTCTACATATTTTTTTAGGTAAGAAAACGCAGGGGTTAAGGCTCCATTTTCAGTCATTTTCGCACGAGCCAAAATACCATCTTGATCGCCATTAAAAAATGCGGGGATAATGATTTTGGTAAAAGTACTCCCAAACCCTTCACTGGCATCTCTTGGTAATTCACAAGGTAAATTGTCGACCGCCATCACTGCGATGGCCTTTGGGTTCGTGAAATTCACTTCAGATTCTGTGGTTGGATCGTATCCATAAATGGGCTCATCTATGGTAGAGGGGCGAATGGTACAGGCCACCGGTCCGTCTATATCACAAGATATGTCGGCAACCACTTTGAGTTTAAAATTAGCCGCTTTAGCCTCGGCTCTGCTAAAAAAATAGGGTGCACCTTTGCCATAAAAGTGTCCCGCAATAAACACGTCAGCTACTTCTGTATACTTATTAAAAGTGGACTTATACGAAGTAGGGTTAGTGAAAAAATCAGCTTTACTGTCCCCGCTTCCATCCTTTCGAGTCACATAGTCCAACACATCTAACTGTACGTAAACAGGGGTTTCGAACGATTGAGATAAAAACGCAGCTACAGAAACTTGTTTGATGTTTACAGCATCGAGGACTTCTTTGGCCCCCTGCCCTACACGACCGGTACCGGTAAGTACTATTTTTAGCGCTGGAAGGGTTATTTTAGTCAAAGCTGCATTGAGTTCATTACGGCCTTTGAATGTTGTAGCCATTGGCAGTTCAAAACAGTTCCATTTCTTACCAATGGTTCGCAAAGCATTATAAGCCCCAACAACGCCAGCATAATAGCCAAAACCGATGAGTCGGTTGTGGTCTTTGTCCACCAGAGTTTCATGATCGTAAAGTGTAATATTTTTAGACAAAATAGCCTGCAATAACTTTCGGTTATAGGGTTGTTTTTTAATGGTGTGACTAAAGAAAAAATAGCTTTTGTTGGGGATTAGTGCTTCAATTGGGACTTCTTTGACACCAATCATCACATCGGCATCATTGGGCGATTTGCAAACCTCAAGACCAACCTCAATGTATTCTGTATCGGCAAAAGCTCTGATCTCTGAAGCCTCAATTACGATTTCTGCTTTAGGGTGATTTTTAAGAAGACTTTTGCACGATTCTGGTGTTAGGACTACCCTTTTGTCGGGAGGTGATTTACGTTCTTTGATAACGGCAAATTTCATAGGTATACACGGATATATTCACGAAAGTAATAGGATTTGATAGGGTACACAAGTTTTTTTGTAACTTTGCCTTCCTCTTCGGAGGAATTACAATAAAAGGGGTCGACTGGTATTGACAGCAGGATCTAGAGAATTGTAAGCACGTCGTGTAATGATATTGAAACACGTAAAAGGCCATATCAACATTTAAACGGCGAGAATAACTACGCTTTAGCTGCTTAATCCGAATTATAGTAGGATAAGCCTCGGCACACAAGGTGTGCAAGCTTTATGTCTCCTGAAAGCCTTGATTCATGGCGTTCAATTTTGAGGCATCGTAAAAGTGGATCTAGAAACTCTAAGGCTTCGGTAGGGGTTCAAAATTAAAGAAGCTAAGGGGTAAGTGGATTGTTTTTGGTCAGCTTATCTTCGAAAACTAAATGAAAACTAAACGTGTAGAAAGCACTTTTGTAGCTTGTTTGGACCCGAGTTCGATTCTCGGCGACTCCACTTTTTATTCCCAAGAATAATTTTTTATACTTGGGAATAATTTTTTCTAAAAACAGCTAAATCAGACCTAAAAAAGTTCGACTTTACTCCCCTCTGGTCCACCACACGGGACAAACTCATATTTTTTGAGATTTGTCCCTTTTTATTTTAAC
>ERZ767310.2100-NODE-2100-length-10678-cov-5.084251_pt1 | contig 10678 bp, 9 predicted proteins | sample MGYA00374954_ERZ767310 | MGnify/ENA primary metagenome ERZ767310 (study PRJEB28948, sample SAMN06267188) | marine metagenome | isolation source: Columbia River Estuary | place: USA:Columbia River Estuary, USA | collected 2013-07-23 ...
ATTTGCTTAGATCTTCTAAAAAAAGCAGGACAGATATCACCCAAAACTTATGGAAAAGATACATTAGATTACAGAAATCTATTAGAGGATGCTTCTATAGATGCTGTAATTATATCGACACCTTGGTTATGGCATACGCGTATGGCCAAAGATGCTATGCTAGCAGGAAAATATACTGGTGTAGAAGTATCTGCAGCAAATACAATAGAGGAATGTTGGGATTTAGTGAATACACATGAACAAACAGGATCACATTTGATGATTTTAGAAAATGTAAATTATCGTCGCGATATTATGGCTGTATTAAATATGGTCAGACAAAATGTATTTGGTGAATTGCTTCATTTTCGCTGTGGCTATCAACATGATTTACGCTTTGTAAAATTAAATGACGGAATTACACCCTATGGAAAAGGAGTAGAGTTTGGAGAAAAAGGGATTTCAGAATCGAAATGGCGAACACAACATTCATTACTTCGTAATGGAGATGTCTATCCAACTCATGGTGTTGGGCCTATTGCTACTATGTGTAATATAAATAAAGGGAATCGATTTATGTCGATGACCTCTCATGCAACTAAAGCTGTTGGTTTAAACAAATATATTGTTGATAATGGAGGTGCAGACCATCCAAATGCAAAATTAAAATTTAAACAAGGAGATATCATCACGTCTACAATAGAAACTGCTAACGGAGAAACAATCATAGTGACTCACGATTGTAATTCTCCTAGACCGTATTCTCTTGGTTTTCGTGTTCAGGGAAGTGAAGGTCTTTGGGAAGTTGACGGGAGTAGAATTTATATAGATGGAATTTCAGAACCCCATCGTTGGGACGAGGCAAAACCATGGTTAGAGAAATATGATCATCCTCTATGGAAAAATATGGTGAATACGCTCAAGGATCTGGACATGGAGGAATGGATTTCTTTGTATTGAATGCATTTGTAGAATCTGCAAAGCAAAATATAGCACCACCATTAGATGCATATGATGCTGCTGCTTGGAGTGCCATTACACCGCTTTCTGAACTTTCAATAGAAAACAATGGTGAGCCTCAAAACTTTCCAGATTTTACAAGAGGTTTATGGGTAACTCGCAAACCGTATGACTGGATTAAAGATTCTCACTAAATATGAGAACAACTTTAGAAGTTATGTACAAAGCCCCTGGGCGAATTTGCCTGTTTGGAGATCATCAAGATTATTTAGGGTTGCCTATTATAGCTTGCGCAATTAATCGTTTTGTAGAAGTTTCTGCCATTTCTAATGAATCAGAATTGTTTCATTTAATAATGCCAGATCTAAAAACTTCTCGTAGCTTTTCAATACATGAGAATTTTGATAGATTAGAGCCTGGAGATCATTTTGCATCAACCATTCGAGTAGTGAAACGTTATGGATGTTTTCCAGACATAGGACACACGGTAACATTAAGAGGAGAAATACCAATCAACGCTGGGCTTTCAAGCTCATCTGCTATCGTAATTGCTTGGACTCGATTTTTACTAAAAACTTTTGGATGCTCTCAAGAAGTTACTCATGAATTAATTGCTAAAATTGCTCATGAGTCTGAAGTGTTAGAACACAATTCTCCAGGAGGTAAAATGGATCAGTATACCATTGCATTAGGAGGAATGATCTTTCTTCAAACAAATGAAACTACTAGTTTTACAAAAATAGATAGCTTGTTAGAAGGCTTGGTTGTTGGTGAATCTGGAATTCCTAAAAACACCCTAGGCTTACTAGGCGATTTAAAGGAGAAGGCACTTAGTTCTATTGAAACAGTTCAAAAGCACTATGCAACTTTTAACATAGCCGATGCAACTCTGTTGGATGTAGAGAACTATAGTGACCTATTGTCTAAAGAGTTAAAACCATTTTTTTTTGCTGCTGTAAAAAATCATCTGATAACCAAAGAAGCATTACTTATATTAAATGAAGAACCGTTAAACTATCAATTAATAGGTGATTTAATGAACGCACACCATACCGTACTTAAAGATATTTTGAAGATTACAACTCCTAAAATAGATGCTATGGTAGACGCTGCATTACAAGCTGGAGCTTATGGAGCAAAAATTGTTGGTTCTGGAGGCGGAGGAAGTATTTGTGCGTTAACATCCATAGAAAACCAACAGCAGGTTATAAATTCCATTATGAAAGCCGGTGCAAAAAATGCGTATCCGGTAGCTATTTCTTCTTCAAAAAATAACAGCTATTTATGACAGATCATCTTATCATACTTGCTGGAGGAGCTTCTTCTAGAATGAAAAATTCATCTTCTAATGTACTATCAAAAAATAGTACAGAACAAGCAAACTCTAGAAGTAAGGCATTAATTTTAATAAATGATAGGCCTATGTTAGATTATGTTTTGAGTAATGCTAAACAAGCTGGCTTTAAGAATATCTATATTGTTGTAGGAAAAGATGATGTTCTTTTTAAAACGTATTATGGCAAGCAAAGGTCCGGTAATACTTTTCATGGAGTAACAATTTCATTTGTTTATCAACACATTCCTCAAGGAAGAATAAAACCCTTTGGAACTGCAGATGCTGTTTGTCAGGCTCTAGAACAATATTCTAATTTACAAAAGTGTCAATTTGTGGTATGTAATTGTGATAACTTATATAGTGTAAAGGCTTTTGAGCTTTTACGAAAAAGCACACATAGTAATGCGTTTATTAATTACGATAGAGATGCTCTTCAATATTCTCTGGAGAGAATTCAACGATTTGCACTTACCAAAACAACTCCTAAAAAATTTCTAGTTGATATTATAGAAAAACCACAACTTGAGTTATTGGATGTTTTTAAAGATGATGAAGGTAAATTTAGAGTGAGTATGAATATTTTTTTATTTGATGGAATCATGTTTTATCCTTTCTTAAAAGATTGTAAAATTCATCCAAAAAGGAATGAAAAAGAGCTACCAACAGCTATATTAAAAATGATTGAGGAGTATTCAGATTCTATGCAAGGAATTCCACTTGCTGAACATGTGCCGGATTTGACAGCAAAAACAGATATTCATACAATGAAAGAGTACCTTCTAAAGCATGAGTTCAAAGTAGACTGGTCTAAAAAATAACGAGCATCATATAGGACACTCAATTTAATTCTAAGCACTATTTTTATTTTATTAATTATTGTATTTTTACAACTCTTCAAATACAATAAATATGAAAAAAATTATCGTTGCATTTCTTCTTTTGAGTTTTTCGATTCAAGGGTCTGCACAATTTTTTAAAAACACCAAGAGTATAACTAAATTCGAAGGATATTTTACTTTTTATTACGATGAGAGTTCTGATAAAATATTTTTAGAAGTAGAAAATCTAGACCAAGAGTTTTTGTATGTAAATTCACTTTCTGAAGGAATAGGTTCAAATGATATAGGCTTAGATAGAGGTCAATTAGGAAATACACGTATTGTAAAGTTTACCAAAGCTGGAAATAAATTATTACTGATTCAGCCTAACCAAGATTACCGAGCGATAACTGATAATATAGAAGAAAAAAAATCTGTTCAACAGGCTTTTGCAAAATCAGTACTTCATGGTTTTCTGATTAAAGAAACCACAGAAGGAAAATATCTGGTAGACGCTACTTCTTTTTTTATGATTGATGCACATGGTGTAAAAGGGAGACTATCGGCAAAAAAGCAAGGAAATTATAGTTTAGATAAAAGTAAAAGTGCTGTAAACTTAGAAAGAACAAAAGCGTTTCCTGAAAATGTAGAATTTGATATAATACTAACATTTAAAGGTGTGCCAAAAAGTTCTAATATTAGAAGTGTAACACCTACATCATCTTTAATTACTGTTAATCAACACCATTCTTTTATTGAGTTACCAGACAATAAATATATTCCAAGAAAATTTGATCCAAGGTCAGGATCTAATTCAATATCATATTTAGATTATGCAACACCGGTAAATGAATCTATCACAAAACGATTTATTTATCGTCACAGGTTAGAAAAGAAAAATCCAACAGCTACTAAAAGTGAAGCAGTAGAACCAATTATTTATTATTTAGACAGGGGAACTCCAGAACCAGTTCGTTCTGCATTGTTAGAGGGAGCTAGATGGTGGAATCAAGCATTTGAGGCTATTGGATATACGAATGCTTTTCAAGTAAAAATGCTTCCAGAAGGTGCTGATCCTCTAGATATTCGATACAATGTAATCCAATGGGTACATAGATCTACTAGAGGTTGGAGTTATGGGAGCTCTGTTTCAGATCCAAGAACTGGAGAAATTATAAAAGGGCATGTTAGCTTAGGTTCGTTACGAATTCGTCAAGATTTTTTAATTGCTCAAGCATTACAAGCTCCTTATGCTAATGATGATACAAGCGATCAGTTTGCTTTAGAAATGGCCTTGGCTAGAATTAGACAATTGTCTGCTCATGAAGTAGGTCATACTATCGGACTAGCTCATAATTTCGCTGCAAGTACTAAAGGTAGATCTTCTGTTATGGATTACCCACATCCAACATTGTCTCTAAAAGACGGAAAAATAGATTTTACAAATGCATATGATACTAAGATTGGAGATTGGGATAAAGTTGCAATTAATTATTCTTATTCAGATTTTACGGTAGATAATGATGTCCGTTTAACAAAACTTTTGAATGATGCTTTTAAAAATGGCGCACGCTTTATTACTGACCAAGATGCAAGACCTAAGGGAAGCGCGCACGCTTTTGCTCATTTATGGGACAATGGGGCAAATGTTGCTACTGAATTAGAAAATGTTCTGGCGATTAGAAAATATGCGATTGAAAATTTTTCTAAAGACAATATCAAAACAAATCAACCGTATTCTGTTTTAGAAGATGTCTTTGTTCCATTATATTTCTTTCACAGATATCAAACAGAAGGAGTAACGAAAGTAATAGGGGGCTTAGATTACACATATGCTCTCAAGGGTGATGGAAATAGTATCGTTAAGAGAGTAGATGGTAAAACCGAACGTAAGGCACTAGCATCTGTTTTAAAAACCTTGAATATTGAAGAAATAGCTATTCCTGAAAATTTATTAAACTTATTTCCTCCCAGAGCTTTTAGCTATGGAAGAACCAGAGAGTCTTTTAAAAGTAAAACAGGAGTTGCTTTTGATCCATTCGGAGCAGTAGAAACTGCCTCTACTATGACTTTAGAGTTATTGTTACACCCAGAGAGAGTTACAAGAATGGTGCAGCATAAAAGCCTAGATAATAGTCAATTAGGCTTGGTAGAGGTGTTGGATAAACTAATTTTAAATTCATTTCAAAAATCCTATAAAGGATCATATTATCAAGAATTACAAAACATCGTAAATTATCAAGTATTGAATCAATTATTTTACTTGTCATCAAATAAAGACATGTATTGGCAAGTAAATGCAATTGTAAATAATAAAATTGATAAAATTAGAGTAATCTTAAAAGATTTAAAAAGCAAAAAAAATTCCAAGGAAATAGCGCTTCAAAAAATTTATCATCAAGAAATGATAAAAATGATTTCTGATTTTAAAAAGCATCCTACAAAATTTAAAAAATCAATAAGTCCTAAAATCCCAGACGGATCTCCTATTGGAAATAATTAAAATATGAAGATAGATTTAATAAGTGATACAGTTACTAGACCAACAAACAGCATGTTAGATGCTATGATGAGTGCTGATGTTGGAGATGATGTTTTTAAAAGTGATCCTACTGTTAACAAGCTTCAGGAAATGGCAGCTAGTTTATTTGGAATGGAAGATGCTTTGTTTTTTCCTTCAGGAACCATGGCAAATCAAACAGCAATAAAATTACATACACAGCCAGGAGATAAACTATTTTGTGATAAGTGGGCACATGTCTATAATTATGAAGGAGGAGGAGCAGCATTTAATTCAGGAGTCTCTTGTAAGTTGATTGATGGAGACAGAGGAATGTTTACAGCAGAGCAATTAAAAATTGCTTCAGCAGGAAGAGCAGATATTCATGTTCCTTATTCTAGATTGGTTTGTGTAGAAAATACAACAAATAAAGGAGGAGGTGCTTGTTGGGACTTTGAAGAGTTAAAAAAAATTAGACAAGTATGCCTTGATCAAAATTTAGACTATCATTTAGATGGTGCTAGATTATTTAACGCCCTGGTTGCAAAGAATGAAACTCCTAAACAATATGGAGAATTATTTGATACTATTTCAATTTGTCTATCTAAAGGACTGGGAGCTCCGGTTGGTTCAATACTATTAGGTTCTAAAACACACATAGCAAAGGCACTTCGAATTAGAAAATTATTTGGTGGTGCAATGAGACAGGTTGGGTTTCTGGCTGCGGCTGGAATTTATGCATTAGACAATAATATAGAGCGATTAGCAGATGATCATAAAAAAGCAAAAGATATAGAACAGCTGTTAAATTCTTTATCTTATATAAAAAAAGTAGAACCTGTTGAAACAAATATTATTATTTTTTATGTAAAAGATCATTTGAATGCAGAAGATTTTATTTCTAAAATGGAAGAAAAAAATATTTTATTAACACCTATGGGTGATGGAAAAATTAGAATTGTGACGCATTTAGATTTCTCTGATCAAATGTTAGAAAAATTACTCTATGAATTAAAAAGATTCTAGTAAAAAGAAGCCTCTGAAATATTAAGAGGCTTTTTTTAACTGTATAAAATAATTTATTTATTTTCACTTAAATAAAAAAAAGTTTAAATTCCTTCTATTTCACTGAGTTTTGTAAGTTCTGAGTAATTTTTATTTAATTTCTTTAAAAGAATACCATACAACAAGTAGTAGAACAACCACAATACAAGTAACATTAGAGCAATCATAACAATTTGAGTGATTATAATGATCGTCATCATTTGTCCTTGATCTATAGATGAGGGATTAATATCATATAAAATACTTAAATAATTTGGTGTATTAAAAATCAAAACATTTATAATGATAGAAAAAACTACAACACCTATTAGATTGTAGTATACATACCATTTGACAGTTTTTCGAACCAATAAAATTTTCTTCATCAGTGTTTTAGTGTCATCAATAGTCGAAACGGAGGAGAAATTTCTGTAAAAAAGTAAAAGAAATAAAAGAACAATTAAATAGTGAAGATAGTTTGAGTAATCTAGGAATGTCATCAAATTAAGTTTTGCAAAGGGTTCAAAATTTCCACTTTTGGTTGCAAAATAATTGATAGAAAACCAGAAAATAAATTCAACTAATCCAATCATGAAAATCCACTTAACTATAGAATTAGACCTAGATTGTGTCATTTTATAAATATCTAAAGAAGAAATCTTATTTCTTTCTTCAGGCTGGTCTTTCCAGACTTTTTTATAGTTTGCTAAATCCATATAATTCCTTTTTAAGGGTTTAATGATTTTTTTAGTTTATCCTTAGCTCTGTTCATTTTCACTCTAGCATTTACCTCAGTAATACCTAATGTTGTAGCAATTTCTTTGTAGGGTTTGTCTTCTAGATATAGAAATATTAAAGCTTTTTCGATATCACTTAATCCTCTAATTCCAGTATATAAAGCTTTTAATTGTTGATCTTTTGTGTCATCATAATCAATAGATTTAATCTTAAAACTAACATCATCAAAGTCTTGAGTTTTAATACTACGAATTGATTTTCTGTATAAAGAAATAGCTGTGTTTAGTGCAACTCTGTACATCCATGTGCTAAATTTTGCTTCACCTCTAAACTTAGAATAGTTTTTCCAAACTTGTATAGTGATTTCTTGAAATAAATCATTGTGTTGATCTTGGTTTGTAGTATATACTCTACAGACCTTATGAACAATATTTTGATTTTTTTCAAAATCATTCAAAAACTTTTTCTCTAATTCTTTTTGCACTACTTTATTAGTTTCATCTATTAGTGTATAATTTACATAAAAAGTTGCAAAATTTAAGTTATTTGTAAACTTAATATTTTTTTTACCTTTGTTTTAAAAAAAAACTTTAGGTCATGGATAATATTAAGAAATATTTTACAATTAGAGACCTGGAAAATATCTCTGGAATTAAGGCTCATACAATTCGTATCTGGGAAAAAAGATATAATTTATTATCACCTGAAAGAACAGAGACCAATATTAGACACTACTCTCACAAAAATTTACAAAAACTTTTAAATATTGTTTTGTTATATAACAATAATTATAAGATATCTAAAATTGCAGAAATGTCTGATGAAAGTATTTCTTTAAACACAAAGGAACTGGCTTTTAATCAAACGTCTATAGAAGAGTCTATAAATTCTTTTAAAATATCAATGTTTAAATTTGATAAAACACTTTTTAACAATACCTATAATAAGCTACTTTCTGAAAAAACATTTAGAGACATATTTAAAGAAACTTTTATTCCTTTTTTAGAACATATCGGTTTATTATGGCAAACAGATACTTTATCACCAGCTCATGAACATTTTATATCCAATTTAATATCTCAAAAAATTCAAATAAATACAGAAAAAATTCAATATAACGGAACTGTAAATGATAAAACATATGTGTTATTCTTACCAGAAAATGAGATTCACGATTTAGGCGTTTTATACTTAAATTATGAATTGGTTCTGAGAGGTCAAAATACGATTTACTTAGGTCAAAGTTTACCTCTAGATAATTTAAACTACTTTTTTGAAGTAAATAAAAACATCTGTTTTATTACATCTATGACAGTAAAACCTTATGATCATGAAATCACTGATTATTTTGCTGAGTTAGATGCTATTTTAAAAAACACCAATCATTCACTAATTGCTATTGGTAAAAAAGCAATGAATTTTAGTAGTCATAAATTTCAATCTCAAATTTCAGTTTACCCGACAGTTTCTGAACTGTTAAAAGAATTATAATTTTAGTGATAGTCACTTGTTTTGTTCAGCTTATAATTATATTTGTTAAACACAATTAACTACATGAATAAAAACATTTATATCATAGGTTCTGGTTTTTCCTCAATGGCAGCTTCTTGCTATATGGCAAAAAAGGGTTATAAGGTTACTGTATTAGAGAAAAATAATGCTGTAGGAGGTAGAGCTAGACAGATTAAAAAGGATGGTTTTACTTTTGATATTGGCCCTTCTTGGTATTGGATGCCTGGTGTTTTTGAACGTTTTTTTGCTGATTTTGGTAGAAAACCATCTGACTACTATCAACTTCAAAAATTAGACCCAGCCTATAAAGTATATTTTGGTAAAGAAGATTCATTAACTGTAGAAGGGAACTTAGATGATATTTATGAAATGTTTGAAGCTGAAGAGCAAGGAAGTTCCAAGCATCTGATGAAATTTCTTAGCTCTGCAAAAGATAATTATGAAACTGCTATTGAAGATTTAGTATACAATCCTGGTGTATCTCCATTAGAATTAGTGACACCGACCACTGTAGCTAGAGTAGGTCAATTTTTTTCAACAGTTAGTAGACAAGTACGAAAAAAAATAAAGAGCCCACGACTTATAAAAATTCTTGAATTTCCTGTTTTATTCTTAGGCGCTAAACCAAGCAATACACCAGCATTTTATAATTTCATGAATTATGCTGATTTTGGTCTAGGTACCTGGCATCCTGAAGGTGGTATGTATAGTGTTGTTGAGGGAATGAAAAAGTTAGCTGAAGAGTTGGGTGTTGTTTTTGAAACCAACAGCGATGTTGAAAAAATAATCGTTAAAAATGGAAAAGTTACTGGGTTAAAGGTAAACGGACAAAATATTAGTACTAACTTAGTATTAAGTGGTGCTGATTATCATCATACAGAAACTTTACTAGATCAACAGTATAGACAATATTCAGAATCTTATTGGTCTAAGAAAACATTTGCTCCTTCATCTCTGCTGTTTTATGTAGCATTTGATAAAAAATTAAAAAATGTAAATCATCATAACTTGTTTTTTGACACTGATTTTGATAAACATGCTGTTGAAATTTATGATGATCCAAAATGGCCTACAGCTCCCCTTTTTTATGCTAATTTCACATCTTTAACAGATCCTAATTCTGCACCAGAAGGTAAAGAAAATGGTTTCTTTTTAATACCTTTAGCAACAGATTTAGAAGATACTGAAGAATTAAGAAGTAAATATTTTCATATGATTATGGATCGATTTGAGAAAATAACCAATCAAGAGGTAAGAAACAGTATTATTTTTAAAGAGTCATTTTGTGTTAATGATTTTAAAAAAGAGTATAATTCTTATGGTGGTAATGCTTATGGAATGGCTAATACATTGTTACAAACTGCTTTTTTAAGACCAAAATTAAAAAGTAAGAAAGTGAAAAATTTATATTTCACTGGACAACTTACAGTACCTGGACCTGGTGTTCCCCCTTCATTAATTTCTGGAAAAATCACAGCTGAATTAATACAAAAAACTAGAGTATAATGAAGGAATTATTTGATCAGGTTAGTTTTGATACTAGTAAATTAGTGACAAAAAAATACAGTACATCTTTTTCATTGGCTGTAAAAATGTTGTCTCCAATCATAAGATCTGCAATCTATAATATTTATGGTTTTGTCCGTTTTGCTGACGAAATTGTAGATACTTTTCATGATTATAAAAAAGAAGAGTTACTAGATGATTTTGAGAAGGAATATTACAAAGCACTTGAAAATGGTATCAGTTTAAATCCTATTTTAAATTCTTTCCAAGCTACTGTAAAAAGAT
>ERZ767310.2110-NODE-2110-length-10652-cov-4.552892_pt1 | contig 10652 bp, 6 predicted proteins | sample MGYA00374954_ERZ767310 | MGnify/ENA primary metagenome ERZ767310 (study PRJEB28948, sample SAMN06267188) | marine metagenome | isolation source: Columbia River Estuary | place: USA:Columbia River Estuary, USA | collected 2013-07-23 ...
AGGTGCTTTAGCATATTCTTTTAAGAATCATAAAAAGAATTTTAAAGAAAATATTAAAGTAAGTACTGCTCTTGGAGATAAGTTTAAATTTACAAATGAAAAAGGAGGTATTGTAATGCAAAGGTCTCATGGTTCTGAATTTGACACAGTATGGTTATCAGCTGATAAGAAAGAAGCTCAGAAAGTTGCAGATTGGCTTAAATCAGAAGGTGCTGAAATTGTTCTTTTTGGCCCAAAGACTAGATCATTTACTGGCAGCAAACAAGAATTTATCGATAGATATTTATAATAAAAAATAAAAATAAACTGACCTGGATTTTTCCGGGTCAAGTTTTTTAATTATATTAGCTATATACATGGAACTAAATAACAACTTCGTAGATTTTATTCAACATCACGCAGATGCACAAGGTATGACCAGAGAGGAATATGTTGCACATTATATGAGTGAAAATAAGAGTAAAGTTCTATCGTTTGACGAATATATCGTTGAAAAATACAATACACTTAAAGAAGAATTAATCTTAGAAGGCGGTGCAGCTGGTCACATGTCTCATCCTTTCGATGAAAAAGATTTAACATTTGCAGATTTTAAGAAGATTGTAACATCTGGTCTCCAAGGAGAATTAAACTTCGAAGAAGAACCTACTGAAAAGACTGATGGACAAAATGTATTTGCAACAGTACAGGATGGAGAAGTAAAATTTTCTAGAAATAAAGGTGGTTTAAAAGATCCTATGGATTTAAAATCATTTAAAGATAAATTTGAAGGACATGCTAGTAAATTAGTTCAAGATACTTTTCAATTTGCTGCAGAAGATTTAGCAAATGCTTTAATAAAATTATCACCTAAAGATTTAGAAGTTTTTGATAATGGTAAAAACTGGATGAACATGGAATTAATTTATTCTAAGAATCCAAACGTTATCTATTATGATCGTGATGTTATTCAATTTCACGGTATTAAGAAAACTGACGGAGAAGGTAATTTTATCGGAGATGATAATAAATCAGCCGCTGCAATAGTTAAAGCACTAGAAGGTGTTAAAGCTAATATAGGAAAGATATTCACTGTAATTCCCCCTCAAATTATTAAAATAGGTAAAGATATTAATTTTGATAAAAATCAAGCTAAATTTATAAAGCAGATTGAAAAATTAAGAGATCGTTACAACTTAACAGACGGTGACGAAGTTTCTAGATATCATGAAATGTGGTGGAGAGAAACAATAGATACAAATTTCCCTGATTTACAACAAGACTATAAAGAAGGTTTATTATTAAGATGGGCCTATGGAGATAAGAAGTCTTTAAATATGAGATCACTTGCAAAGGAAATAGGAAAAGATGAAGCAGCTTCTGTTAAGAAATTTGACAAAGAAGATGTTAAAAAGAAATATAAAGAAAACATTAGACCGTTTGAAGATTTATTCTTAGAACTAGGATCTATAATTCTTAAAAATGCTTCTAATTTTGTAGCAGCAAATCCTGATAAGGAGATGCAAAGACTACATAATCAGATTAGAACAGAAGCAGACAAGATCAAAAAAGGAGGTGAAGTTGACCAGGTTAATAGAGTAATGAAAGAACTTGATAGACTTGATAGAATTGGAGGAGTAGAATCTATCATACCAACCGAAGGAATAGTTTTTGTATATAAAGGAAAGACTATGAAACTAACAGGTACTTTTGCTGCTATCAATCAGCTGATGGGAATCATAAAGTACGGAAGATAAATAATATAATATGGCACTTAAAAAACTAAGACAAGTATTTCAGGAAACTAATATCAATGCATTTCAAGATATGTTGAATAGCAGGGTTCTAGTAACTGAAAAAATACAAGGAGCTTCATTTCACGTTAGAAGAAACCAGACTAAATTTGAATATTACAAATCTGGAGATTCTAGAATGAACATGATAGACAGAACGATAGTAGGTTTATATGAAACAGGTGTCAAACACATTCAAAGTTTAGATCCTAGCATAAAGGAACAAATGCCCCATGATTGGAAATTTGGTTTTGAATATTTACCTGAATTAAACGTGTCAGAATACAAATATACTAGACTACCCAAAAATAATTTAATACTTACTCACATTCAAACTATGAATGAGTCAGGTAAGATTAGAAAAACAATTAGCGATCCAGTTATATTAAATAAATGGGCAAAGATATTAGAGGTTCAAGGACCTAGTATTGTGTTTGATGGTATGCTATCTCAAATGCAAAAAGAAGAATTAATAACTGTTTTATCTATGTCAGATAAGGAGTTTTCTGAAGCATTTGATTATGATCCAAATACAGATGCAAGATTACCTTTCACTCAAAAGATGATTAAGACATTTAATCCAAACGCAGTTTCTCCTACATTAAATGAAGACTTTGAAGTAGAAATTGACGGATTAATAGTTTCTTTTATTGATGAGAAAAAATCTAGATCTTTTAAATTAGAAGATTTTACAAGAACTGTTAGTGAAAATAAGAGATCAAGCCACATGTATCAAATTACTATTGCTGGTCTTATTGAATTTATTTCTACATTTGAAATGAAAGACATTCAACTAAATGAAGAAACAGCAGACTGGAGATATATTGAATTAATGTCAGTTATGTTTAATACGTATGTCAAAGAACACTCTGCTAAGTTTATTGGTGTTAACTTTGAATCAGCTGATTTTGCAGATTCAGATTCCTTTAAACTAAATACTAAATACATTAAGAACGAGACCACTCTTTCTTATGTTGAAAACGAAATACTTGCAGAATTATTTAAAATAACTTTAGGTTCTTTTAGAAAAAAGAGAAGCAAGGAAAGCGATATCATAAATGCAGAAATGTTAGAGCATTTAAATCAAATAGTAGAAACTATAGATAAGAAAGTATTTGTAGAGAATACCGATGAAAATTCCATATACGACTTTAATAATTTCATATTACATAATAAAGTAAAGACAAGTGTTAATTTAAATGAAGCACTTAAAGTAGATCATCCTGAACAAGGAGGAGAATTAGTAAATATGTTTGTTGGTAGATTCCAACCATTTACACTTGGACATGCTAAAGTATTAGAAACTATACACAAAGAAAATGGATATCCTGTGGTTGTTTTATTAGTAAAAGCAAAGAATAAGAAAAAGGAAGATGCATTTAAAAGACCTTATGATGAGAAGACACAATTAGATATGTTTAAGGCGGTTCAAAAACAATATCCATTCTTAAAAGAAATCTTTGTAATTCCAACTGGAGGTATTGATACAATGTTCAATGCAATGAGACCAACTTATGAACCCGTATTATGGGGAACAGGAAGTGATAGAATGAAAACTTACGGATTCCAAGTAAATAAAGATTCTTATAGAGAAGATCTTGGAGTTAGAAGTGATTTTGGATTATTTGAAATTCCAAGAACAGATGATAATATTTCAGCTACTCAGGTTAGAAATGCAATGTTAGACGGAGATGAAAAACTATTTAAGTCTACAACACCAAAAGCCTTACATAAAATGTATGGCGAACTTAAGAAAAAATTAGAAGATTCAGTAGGTACTTCAGAATCAAATGAAGTTACTGAATCATTATTAACATTTAAACAATTTTTAGAAAACAATGGATAGGTATGATTTTGAAAGAGCACTTAATGGTGCTGCAAAAACCAATGCTGAAAATGAAGCATTAATTATAGAATCCTATATTGCAGTTGCATCAACAGGCAGTAAATCTGCCCAGCAGAATTTATTTAATTCAATTAATAGAACATTTAAAAGGAATAAGTGTCCATGGCAAGGTGTTGAGTTTACTTCAACATCAGATGTTAAACAACAACCTGATGGTAGGTTATGGCTTTCTAAAATGGATGCCAATACATTCGGAGTAGTTTTTAAATATTTAATGTTAAATGCAAACGAAGCAAACCAATTGCTTAATATTGGAAGAGACGATAATGGAATTGGTGCTGGAGAAATAATGCTAGCATATATTGTAGAAAATATAAAAATAGGTGGAGGTTCTGCCGATACTGACTTAGAATTATATAATGAAAAGTGGTCACCAATTAAACCACCCTCTGGTAAATGTGAGTTAAAAGAAGCTCAAATATCAAAGGGCATGTTACAGAATTGGAGAACAGGTGCAAAACACCAGGGAATTAATAGTGATTATGTACCGGAGTTAACGGCATTATATGACGCAGTAAAATATAAGATTAAAGAAATCAACCCGGACGGAGATGGTAAAGATATGGCTGCCTCTGGTGGTTGGGTAAATGAATGGGGAACTGTAGGTGGAAAAAGATTTAAGCATATTCAGAATTTAACTAAGACAGATATTCAGGCCCTTTCTTCTAGTGAAAGAGATTTTAAAATAGGTCCTGGAGAAGAAGACAACGGTGCATTAGTAATTAAATTTAATGACGTAGAATTAGGAAAGCTAAGTGACTCTAAAACTGCAGAAAAAATTAAAAGTATAATAGAGACTGAGTCTTCCGTTAGAACATTTACTGAAATACAAAACGATGTAATTTCAGCAGTAGGAGATATATCTACTCCATTCCTTTTTATAGAATCTAAAGCACAGAAAATAGTAGCTTTTCATTATTATAAGAGATTACCTGGTAAAACTAGCGAATTACAAATATATTCTATTACACAGGGTAAATTTAAATATAAAATAAAGCCTAACCGCGTTTAAATAAATAAACAAATACAAATAAAAATGAGCACTAAAAAAACATTCGAAAGCTTTGTAAACTCAATGAACGAAAACGTTGATTTATATAAAGTATACAAAAAGGTTTCTGGGAAATATTCCTTGAGAAAGCCTTCTTATTGGGGAGATCTATTTAACCAAAGAGGTTCTATTCCATATAGAGAATTAACTAAATATGATAAAGAATTACATTCCTTAGACGTATACACTACTAAAGAATTAGGATGTCATAGCGAATATCCATTACAATCTAACTTTAAAGTTCAAGTGCCACAGGTATTTGTATTATATTGTAACACTGAATCAGGTGAGCTTGGAGAGTATTATGGAATGAGTATTCTTGTAAATACAGAAGGAGCAACATATCCAAGATATGCATGTGGTATGCCAGATTTCGAACCAGAATTACATAACTTTGCAAATGGAATTCCTGAAAGCTATTTAAACATTGTAACGACTGGTGCTCAATTGTTACATGAACAGATGATAGTTGAAGGTCAATTTTCATGGCTTACATCCGATACAAACACACAAATAGGTTCTGAAAGACAGAACATGATTACAGTATTCATGTATGATAATATGGGTAACAAGTGGACTGAAAAGGATTATGAAGGTTACGGTAGCTTTGGAGGAATGGATTATTATGATCTTGTTGCTACAATGAATGGATATACTGAAGAAGATGTTAAAACAATGAAAGGTTCATTTAAAGAATTAAGACAACTTGGTATTGATTTAGCATTCGGTAAAATAAAGACTAAAGATAAAAAGAAAAAGACATTATTTCCTGCATTAGTTGAAGATCCAAGATTTAATTGGAAAAGACACGACTTTACACAAGAAGCTGAATCTGATCCAAATCAATCATGGTATCAAGAAGAAGAGAGCGATGACGATTATGATGACGATTACGAAAACGGATGGTATGAATCAAAGGTTAATGAAGCAGTAAACTCAAAGGCTTACGTTAAAGCCGGTAAGTTAGGTTACAATGACCAATTCTTAGCGGGAAGATCATTATCATGGACACTATCAGTTGATCTAGGTTTAAAAGCAACAGATCAATTCGTTGGACCTTGGCTAGGATTTGATCACGTATCATTATACGCCATTGGTAAAAAGGGTGGAACAATCCTTGATGATGCATTAACGGGTAAATATACTTATGACGAATTAAAAGCAGCTGCTTCCGACTTCTTAGGTATTAAAGAATCTATGAATGAAGCTAGATCTATTAATAAGATTTCAAAGGAATTTGGAGAAACAGTTAATAAGATGAAAGATATTGTAAAGATATACATCGCTGCAGAAGACGGAAGTGATGAGAAAGCAACAACTAGACAGCAGCTAATAGATCTAACAAAAAAGAAGAAAGCTCTTACAAATGAACTAGATGATGCAGTAGCTGGTAAAAATAAAGATGTAAAATTAGTTATCACTGAAGGTGTTATGTCAGACATTCACCAGATGATAGGTAATCACAAATCATTTGATACTTTTCAGAAAGAATTCTTTAAAGAATACGGACATAAAAAAGTAATGAAAAAAACTCCTGAGTTTTTACAATGGCTAAAGGCACTGTATAATGATTTTGAATATACGTCAGGTGAAGCTATTAAAGAAAAGTATACTAAAAAATCGTTATTGAAAAAATTAGGTGATGCAGATGATGCAATGATTCAAACTGGAAACGGAAAAGAATACATTATTTATAATCCTGATTCTAATAACGATGACAATGCTGAAATGTGGCATGCTAAATCAGTATTCGCAGTAGATCAAGACGGTGAAGAGCATGAAATAGCATATAAAGATATAGGGCTAGTAATGGTAGAATCAAAGGTTACTGAAGCTCAAAAGCAGCTTACAATTAAAGATGTTGAAAAGGCATGGGATTCTGTGTATGGAGAAGATTTTGAATATGAATATGCTGGCGTCTATAGCGAAATCAAGAGAAAATATAAAGGTAAAATTACTAAAGCTGAATTACATGTCCTATGGTACAACACGTATGGTGAAGATTTACAGGACGAACATAGTGGATTCTTAGATAAGTTAGAAGAAAATTTAAATGAAGCTACTGTAGTTATGGATGCAATGGATCCTAAATCAAAGATACTTAAAAAACTTTTAAAGAAACATAAAGTTACAATGAAAGTTTTAGATCCTAGTGGACCAAGTGGTTGGCCAGAAGTTGAGCTAACAGGTTCAAGAGAAGATTTACAATCAGTATTAGCCGATCCTAATGGATGGGACGATCCTGAATTAGGAGAATACATTGAAGAATCAGTAGTTAATGAAGCCCTTTCAAAAGAGCAGAAAATGGTTGAAACTTTTTTAAATAAAATCGCAAAAGAATTTGATTACTCTATTCAAGATGCTGTTAGATTTGTAAAAGAAACTATTAGCAAAATGGGATTAGATGAATCAGTAGTTAATGAGGGTAATGGACAAACAGTAAAAGAGTTTGGCGATCTTCTTGCATTATTATTAGACGAAGATAGTGGAATGGATATTGAACGCGCTATTTTAGCAATGGATCCAAAAAAGGCCAGAGTTTTAGAAAAGCAAATCTCTACATTGTATAAAAGATTATTTGATCTTACAAACGATGGGTTTAATTTAAGAGAAGATAATTCAATAGTTAACGAAGCTGTTTCAAGAGATACTAAGATATATCAAATTGCAACACCAGCTCCACAGTCAATGATTAAGGAAGAACTAGAAGAATTATTTGGCGATGATTATAGAAATATAGTTACAGAATTTAAAGAGGACGAAGGTTATGAATCAGTACTCATGTTTAATTTATCTAAATCAGATATTAAAAAGATTGAAGATAACATTGCCGATGTTTTAATTTGGGAATACTCAATTAAAAAAGGCAAAACAATTACAGAATCAGTAGTTACTGAAGCTAAAAACGACGGTAACTTAGACACTATTGCCGATTACGTAAAACAAGTCTTAGATGATGGTAAATCATTTATGGATATTGGTAAAAAACTTAAAGGTGCATATAAGTATGATTTTAGTACAGGTATGATGCCAATGTATATTATTCCAGTATCTGGAAATAAGATCGTTATTATTAATAAGAAATATGTTGAAAACGGACAAGCAGATAGAATCGTTGGAGATATTGCTATTGGTTTAATGGAATCTAAAATTCAAATAAAAAGAAGATATACAGATAATCATCCTGCACAAACTTCAGGTAGAATTGCTAAAGTTAGAAACGCAATGATCGAAGCATTAGCAGATGGCATATTAACAGAAGAAGAGTTTAATAATATTCTAAAAGAAAAATCAATCGACAATAAAAGATGGATGAGAAGAAATTCTAAATACTTTACAGTAAGTGAAAATGGAATCGGTCTTTCTAAATTTGGAAAAAGGATATTAACTGGAATTAAACCAGTAGTTCCAGTAGTTAGCTTAACAATAGAATCTTTTATTTCAGAAAAGGCTAATATATCAGGAGCTTATAATGATTTAGAAGATTTATTAGGAACTGACATGGAAACCATGGATGATTTTCAAAGAATTGAAAATGATGGTACATGGGAAGAAATGTCAGATTTTATAGAAATGGCAGGAGATGTTGAAGTTCTAAGAAGATATAAATTTAAATCACAAAAAGATATCGATAAATTAGCTAAATATATTATGGGAGAATCTGTAGTTAATGAAGCTAATTATATTAAATTTAAAGGAAAGAAAGTAGATATTAGTTCATTAGAAATGGAAGATGTTGATATGAAAGATTATCCAGATTTTTCAGATGCATACTTTAGCTATGGTGAATATTCTAATGGAAAAGAAATGACTGACGAAGAATTATCAGATTTTACAGATGATAATGGAGACTTAGCTAATGAATTAGCACATGATTCCTTACATTAAAAGATATATACTATTATAAACAAAACAATATAAAATGAAACTATATACTAACTTCGATAATTTTATCAATGAAGCAATGGTTATGAAGCAGAAAGATACTGCTAAAATAGCACGAAAATTAGCTGCTGCCCTTTCGAAAGCAGACGGCAAAGAATTTTCAATTTCTAAAAATTCATTAGATGCCGGAGGCTTTGATCTAGATATGGATGGAGACGAATATGCAGGAGGAACTTATTTTATTGGCGATGCTGGTGAAATAGTAAACGCAGCAACACGTAACGATGTATATGGTCACATTGACGATAGTGAAGCTGAATTAGTTAAGAAACTTAAAAAAGCTAAATTCTCAAAATATAGAGCAACAGAATCTTTAGAACTTAATGAGGCTCTAGCTTCTTCTAAGTTAAGAGGATTAATAGACATCAAAAAAGGTGGTAAGGAATTAATTAAAGGTATATATGGTCTTGCTAAAATAGCACTAGATAAAGTTACCGATGATATGATAATTTCTAATAGCAACCCAGTTGAAGTATATAAGAAAGCAAAAACATTCGGAAACGTAATTGTATTTTGGATTTCTAGAAATGAAAAAGAAAACGAATATGCTCCTTCTTCAAGATATGTTGAAATGATTCCTGGAAATTGTTTATTAGCTGTTTCTAATGGAAGTAATGAAATGTTTCAGAACGATTCAATATGGACAAGAAACGATGACACAATAGGTGGTAAGAAAAGCACTAGAATACTTAGGAACATGGGTAAATACCCTGGATCTAAAGATACTGTTGGCGTTAACAAATCACACAACCAATATAGTGGAACGGGACTAGGTAACATTAAAAGAATTGCAGAAGTGTCTGACGAATGTTACATTATTAATTTAGACGCATTAAGAGATTCTTTATCTACTAATGACAAAACATCTGCAAGAGCAGAGGCAAAGTCTGGAGCTACTGCACTTACAAACCCTAAGAAAATCAAAGAGGATAACTTAACAAGGTATAATGATATTCTTGCTAAGAGAGCCGATAACCCAGATAAAATAGACAAAAAGGTTAAAGAAATTATCGAAGATGCACATCAATTCTTAATGGCTGGTTTAGCGAAGAAAGAACTTGGAAATTATAATGAATTAACAATAGGAAAAGATCCAAAGGGAAGAGAAATTAGACCAAGAGATTTAAATAACTATATTTCAAATATATTGTCAGATTATCAAGGATATGTATCAGCATACGTTAATATGAAAACTGAAGAAGAACAATACGGAAAAGCCTCTTCATATTATATGAGAGATGCTAAACGTAAAGCCCTAGAGCTTAAGCAAAGAATCGCTAAATGGGATAACAAAAATATAGTTTGGTAATTATGAAAAAAGTAAAATTATTTGAACAATACGTTAATGAATCAGCTATCGATTTATTAGCAGATGAAATAGAAGATGCAAAGGCATTCGATGCATTTTCAGATGGACAATCAGTTCAAGCAAGATCAACTAAAAAAACATGGGACGATGGTGTTCCAGTTTTAAAGTATATCGCTAGAGCTCCAAAGAAATCTGTTAAATTACCTAAGAAATTTAAAGTAGTAGACGATACTAAATATGGATGGTGGTATCTACAAGTATCAGGAGTATGGTATGGTATTGAACAAAGTGATTATGGGACACCACCATTTGAATATTAAGATATGGAATTAAACGAAAACGAAAACTTATCACTTGGCGATATGGCCGGAATGGGAGAAGTCTCTTTACCATCTGAAACATCAGTTGGATCAGGGGATATTCCAGCCGGAAAAGGAGATGCCGAAGAAGAGTATAAGAAGAAGAGAAATAAAAAGAAACAACGCGAAATGAAAAACATTATATCATTTGAATCTTTCGGATCTACTAATGAAGCTAAAGCATATAAGTTAAAGGCTTCTGAATTTGGTGGAGATACTCATTCAGCAGCTTATAACGTAAAGGGCGAACCTACATGGAGAGTTCATAGTACTTATGCCATCGATCAAGTATCTGGTGAAAACAACCCAG
>ERZ767310.2125-NODE-2125-length-10618-cov-4.755562_pt1 | contig 10618 bp, 9 predicted proteins | sample MGYA00374954_ERZ767310 | MGnify/ENA primary metagenome ERZ767310 (study PRJEB28948, sample SAMN06267188) | marine metagenome | isolation source: Columbia River Estuary | place: USA:Columbia River Estuary, USA | collected 2013-07-23 ...
TTGGACTCAAGGCACGTCTTTAATTGAGCAAGTGTTTTACCTTATTCATTTAGGGGATTGGATTTCGTATTATTTATCTGAAGAAAGAGGGGTAGACATCGTAGATATTAAAGACATAAATTATTTAAAATCTGAATTATCAAAAATTTAAAACACCTTACCGCAATACTCCTAATATTAATTAGTTTTTCAGGAAAAGCTCAAATTTCTGAAAGCGATTGGATGATTGGCGGTGGTGCTAGATTTTTAGGTTCAAGTGTTTCCAATCAATTAACTGCGAATGTTGAAATTTCGGCAAGCGCTGCATACTTATTTCAATTAGATAGAAATGAGGCTAAAAAAAACAAAGGAACAATCGCTGTAGGGCTTCAACCTTCTTTCGCATGGGACCCTTTAAGTGATGTTTACAAGGTGACTATTTTTTCACGCTATTATTTTAATTTCGAAAGAGTATCTCCATTTATTGAAGCTGACTTAGGGTATAGATTACAAAATAATTTTAGTCCGAGTTCAGGCGAATTGACAGCATATGTAGAATCTTTTGTGCCAGGTGTCAAGTTGGGTGGAGCGTTCTATATCTCACCTCATGTTACTTTTGATGCATATCTTTTTTATGATAATTTCAATAGCACAAATCACATCTTAGAACCTTCTGAGGTTACTAATAAAAGTGTTGAACATGCCTTTGGTTTGGGTTTAGGGTTTCAGATTTTTCTGCAATGCAAAAAGTAAAGTTTCAAGATTTAGGTTTGATGCCATATCAAGAGGCGTGGGACTACCAAGAAGCAATTTTTAAAGGAATTGTTAATCAGAAATCTGCTAACCGAAAGTTGCGGGAGTCTGAGCAACAAGACACGCAAGACCACCTTCTTTTCTGCGAGCATCCCCATGTTTATACATTAGGTAAAAGCGGAGATTTAAACAACCTACTGATCAATCAGGCGAGAATGGATGAAGAGCACATTGAGTTCTTCAAAACAAATCGAGGTGGCGACATTACCTATCATGGTCCAGGTCAAATTGTGGGTTACCCAATTTTGAATTTAGATCATTATTTCACAGATATTCACAAGTACCTGCGCTACCTCGAGGAAGCCGTTATTTTAACATTAGCCGAGTATGGGCTTAAAGGTGGAAGAAGCAAAGGCGAAACAGGCGTTTGGTTAGATGAGGGATTGCCTACAGCGCGCAAAATATGTGCTATGGGGGTAAAGGCGAGCCGTTGGGTTACGATGCACGGCTTTGCGTTCAATGTAAATTCTAATCTTAAATATTTTGGTTACATCGTCCCTTGCGGGATTACTGATAAAGCAGTAACGTCTTTAAATATTGAGTTAGGACGTGAGCTGGATATGCAAGAGGTGAAAGAAAAAGTAAAAGGTCATTTTACAGATTTATTTGAAATTGAGCTAATATAAACTTTGGTTAAAAAGCATTCTTTACAGGGATTGCTTTAATCTCATTTTCAACAAAACTTACCTAAACAACCAAACTTGCGGATCTTGGCTTTTGTCGTTAAGCCATAAACCAAACTCTAGCACTGTCTGTTTGGTTGAAGGGTTGGTGTAGATTTTACCAATCTTTTCTTTAGTATCTAATTCTTGTCCACGTTTAACGTAAACCTCGCTCAAGTTGCTGTACACCGTAAAGTAATTACCATGCGAAACAATGACCGCAATACCTGCGCCTTGCACTCTAAAAACACGCGATACTGTTCCGCCATAAACCGCACGCGCTTCGCTGTTGTTAGCTGTAGCGATTTCAACATGTGGACGATTTTCTATTACGCCTTTCGCCACAGGATGAGGTTGCTTGCCATATTTGCCAACCACAATTCCCTTTTCAACGGGCCAAGGTAAATTCCCTTTGTTGGCGGTAAACCCAGCAGCGAGCTTTTTGGCTTCAGGTGTTAAACCATAGGAAGGAACATTCGCTTCTTCCATGCTCTCGTTTCCACCTGCTTTGTTTATTTCCTTTTTCTTTTTATCGATTAAAACACGAAGCTTTTTATTGGCTGTTTTCGAATTAAAATCTGATCCTGACTTTAGGCCTAATCGCTTGGCTTCGGCAATGAGTAGGCCTCTTTCTGCCTTTTCGCGAGACCTACGCATCTCTTCAGCAATAATTTTCTGTATTTCGGCCTCTAGACGATTTACTTCTTTCTGTTTCGCGGCAATCTCTTTTTTAATTTCACCCTCTTTCCCTAAAAGTTGATTTACCGTTTGTTGCTGCTCTATCTTTTCTTGCTGAAGCTTCTCGCGTTCTTTGTTTTTTTCTACCAACAGTAACTGCTTGGCTTGCTTTTGTTTTTTAAGCGCCTCAATTTGTTCTTCTAATTCAGCCTGTTTTTTTGTAATTACTTCACCCTGCTTGTTTCTGTATTCAGAGTATTCTTGAAAATATTGAAGGCGTTTAAAGGCTTGCTCCATGTCTTCACTGGCAAGAATGTACATGAGTTTACTGTTGCGGTCGCGGCTTTTGTAAGCGTTTACAATCATCTCAGCATACTCTTCTTTTAAGGTTTCAAGTTCTTTTTCAAGTTCGGCTATTTCAGATTTAGTCTCTTCAATTTCTTCATCAAAAAGTTTCACCTCTTTATTAATGGTTCTGATGAGCCTCGAGCGAATTGCAATTTTTTGATTGAGTGCGGTAACCTGTCCAACTGAAACTTCACGTGTAGATTTCGTCTCTTCTAGAATCTGATTGGCGATTTCAATTTCATCCTGTAAAAGGACTTTTTTAGACTTAAGAGAGTTGGTTTTGTCTTTTTTCTGAGCGTGCAAATTAGATAGAACAAACAGTCCAATAAGTAGGCTGAAAACCAACTTATAAAAATGTGAAGACTGAATGGAGTTTGGTTTTTGCACTATTAGTTTACTCTTTTATATTTTGAGCTAATGTTAAACGGAACCCTAACCGGCTCGCCCGTTTTAACCGATAAATACTTAAGCTGCAATGTTATAACATTATCAAAGGCTAGAACCATTTTTAAGCTTCCAGGAAACAGATTGTCACCGCTGGTTTGATAATCTTCATAGTTCGCATTAATTCGCCTAACACCATCTACGGCTTCTTGTTTTTGAACCTTAAAGGTGGTCGGGTCAATCTCTAAATAGTAATTGGGAACAGTGTGCAAAAACAGAGGATCCTCTTTAGGCATAATGTAGAGCCCGTATAATTTTTCAAGCAGCTCAACATGCATTTTGTCTTTGCCCGTAATCTCGCGCATGGGCTCACCCAAAAGCAAGTTTTGAATAATGTCAAAATCGATATAGGTTCTTAGCATTTCGCTGAAATGATCCACTGAACCGGCCATGTAGGTTCTTTCAATTTTATTGACGAATGCGATACTGTCTCGCATTAAAATGCCACGGCCTGCTTTTATTCCAAGAACAGGATGAGACAATTCAATCCAAATCACGCTGTCGCGGATTATTCTGATATCTGCTTTAAAACTTTGCTTGTCGCCAGCCATTTCGTAGCTGCCGGTTGCACTAATTTGACTGAACTCTGCAGTGTTAGAATTCTTCACCACTTCCGTGGCAACGTCTTTAGGATTCTTTAGCGAAGGCTTACCAGGGACAAGCTTTGGCGATTTACATGAAACGGCAAAAGCAACAACTATCAACAAACTGAAAATCTTATTCATAGAGCTTTTGGTCTTTAATTTTTTTATCAATCAATTTTGAAGCTTGACCGGCTGCTTTGGCGTTGTTCCATAACGCAACTGCTTCAGCTGTTCTTTTTAACTTGAACAAGATGTCACCTTTATGTTCCAAAACGTCACCACTAGGATTTGACATGCCAATCAATGCTGCATCTATTTTGACAAGCGCATCGTTATAGTCGCCCTTTTGGTAAAGCACCCATGCCCATGTGTCTAAAAAAACCGGGTTGTTTGGCGAAAGAGAATTACACTTTTCTGTGAGCTCTAAAGCACGACTTAACTTTTCTTTTCTGAGTGCCAAGTAGTAGGCGTAGTTGTTTAATGCAGTAGGATTATTCTCGTTGAGTTTGATTGCCTTTTCGAAGTATGAATCAGAATTAAAATGATCTTCTAAATTGTGATAAGCATCTGCTAAAACAAGGTAGAATTGCTCTTTTAATCTTGGATTGTTCACCACATAAATCTGTCCTGTTTCAAGTATTTCAGTGGCATTTTCATACTGTTCTAGATTGTTCCAAGCAATGCCATTCATTAAATAGCCAAATGGCTGATTAGGATAAAGTTCGATCGCAAGTTCAGAGTGCGGCTCGAGGGAAATGTAATCAGAAAGTTCTAAGTCAAGAACAATGAGTTGCTCTAGAATTTGCCTCTGCGTTGCACCGAGATCAATAGCTTTTTTTAGATTTTCTTGGGCAAGCTTCCGCTGGCCATCCCGAACTAAGAAATCTGCTTTAAGCGCATATGCTTTTGGGTTTTTAGGATGGGCTACTTCTATAGAGTCAAGTAATTCGTAAGTCAATTGATTCATAGTTGAATCGCTATTGCCTAATTCGTAAAATGACATTAGGACTCGAACTTTTGGGTCAATGTCTAAGTTCGGGCTAACCAAAGCTAATTTTAAATGATAAACAGATTTTTCGTTTTGGTTTTTAGATCGGTAGTATGATGCCAAATTTAAGTGCGCTCTTGGATCTTCTGGAGCGAGTTCTATTATTTTAAGATAAGTAAATTCAGTTTTATCCTGAGGGCCGTGTTCTGCATAAAAAGCGGCAAGCACACCTAAATATTCAATGTTACTGGGATGAGCGTTTGAGAGTTTTTCAACTTCTTTTCGCGCATTATCTGTGTTTTTGAGTGATAAATATAAGTCTCTTTTTTCTACAGATTTGTCCAAAGTAATCCCTTCAAGCCTTTCAGCATCAGTAAGGACATCAATGCAATTCTGGTATTGTAAATCCTGAAGATAAGCTTGCGCCAATTGAAGTTTAAATCCAAGCCTATTCGGAAATTGTTCAACCAACATTTCCCATTGGCCAATTAACTCTGAGTTTTGACCAGTTACAGTCAATATTTCGATATATCTTAAGCGGTACCATTCATTTTTAGGATCCTGCTCAATGGCAATTTTCGCTTTTTCTTTGGCTTCGCTTGGTTGACTTTCAATAAAATAAAGGCCTGCCAATTCAAAGTTGACAACCGCATTTTTAGGATCTAGCTTTAAACAGGATTCAAAGTTCTTAAGTGCTTCTTCATTGTCTTGAATCACCTTAAAGCTTTGAGCTTCGAAAAAGAACTTATCAAATTGAGCTTGCTTCTTTGGACTGAGTTTATCCTGTCCCTGCATGAACAGAGAAAAAACAACCGCGAGTATGAAGAATGCCTTTTTAATACTATTTACTGTTTATAAAAAAAGAACACGATGAAAAGTGTCTACTCTTCAACGTGTTCTTTTCAAAAATATGATTAGGCCTCAAGTTTAGAGAAATCGCCTACACTTAAAGTCTTGAATTTTCCACTTACTTCTGCTTTGTTGCCAATCATAGAATTATCTAAATCTATGTCTTTTACAAAGCTTTCTGTTTGAATGATTGTATTTGTGATTGTGCAATTTTCAACTGTAGTATTTGCACCAACACTCACTCCAGGGCCAATTTTAGAATTCCTAATTACAGCGCCTTCACCAATGTAACACGGCTCAGTAATGGTGCTGTTTTCAAGTGTTATGTTTTCGCCTCTCAATTCAGGCATGCCGTCTAAGAAGCCTAACATTCTTGAATTAGTATCTACAGTTGCGTCTTTATTTCCGCAATCCATCCAATGGTCAACAGTGCCTGGTTGTAGTTTAGCACCTTTTAAACGCATCGCTTCAAGCGCATCTGTCAATTGGTATTCGCCCTTGTCAGTGATGTTATTGTCAATTAAATATTGCATTTCATCGCGCAAAGCAGGCCCATCTTTCATGTAGTAAATTCCGATAATAGCTAAGTCAGAAACAAAGGTCTCAGGCTTTTCTACGAAATTCTCAATGTGACCTTCGTCTGCAATTTGAACCACGCCAAAAGCACTTGGGTCGTCTACTTGTTTCACCCAAATCACACCATCAGAATCTGGATCAAGTGTAAAATCAGCTTTGAATAAAGTATCTGCGAAAGCGATAACTGTTTCGCCATCTAAAGCAGGAGCCGCGCACAAAATAGCGTGAGCTGTACCTAGGGGTTTGTCTTGAAAATAGATAGACCCTTTTGCACCTAAACCTTCTGCTATTCCAACAAGTTGTTCTTCAACTTCTTTTCCGAAATCACCAATGATGAATGCAATTTCATCAACTTTTTCGCCACAAATTTTGACAATGTCTTCAACCAAACGTTGCACGATTGGTTTCCCAGCAATGGGGATTAATGGTTTAGGAGTTGTTAATGTATGAGGACGTAATCTTGAGCCTCTTCCTGCCATTGGTACTATAATTTTCATCTGGAATATTTTTGTAATTAATGTTTTCCGGTGCTGCCAAAACCGCCAGCGCCTCTATCTGTGTTTCCTAATTCTTCAACAAGTTGCCATTCAGCTTGCTCGTGTTTTGCAATAACGAGTTGGGCAACTCTTTCACCCGACTTTATTTCAAAGTCGCTCTTAGAATGGTTTATCAATATCACGCCAACATCTCCTCGGTAATCTGCATCAATTGTACCCGGACTGTTTAAAACAGTAATGCCATGCTTATACGCCAAACCGCTGCGCGGTCTCACTTGCGCTTCATAGCCCATAGGTAATTCTATATGCAATCCTGTTGGTATGAGCTTCCATTCTCCCGGCTCAAGCATTACAGATTCTGAAACGTTTGCACGCAAATCTAATCCTGCGGAGGCAATGGTCGTGTATTCTGGTAAAGGGTGCTGAGATTTGTTTACTATCCTAATCTTCATTTCTTCGCTACTCTTTGTTTAAGCGCTAAAAGCTGCTTTTTTTCTAGGAGGCCCAATGATAAAACAAATACTATAAAAATGAGTGTTTGAGGTAAAAAATTGGGTTGGCTAAAATAGTTGCAAAGCATAACAGATGCAACTCCTAAAGCGATATAGAGAAGTATTCTTCCGACAGGGTAATCTACCTTGTAAAACCGCTGTCCCAGCAGGTAAGAAGAAATAGTCATGGCTGCATAAGAAACCAATGTCGCCCATGCTGCCCCTTCATATCCAATTTTAGGAATAAGATAAAGGTTTATTGCAATTGTAAATATTAAACCTATTCCAGTAACGATTATACCGAATTGTGTTTTGTCGATGAGTTTATACCAAATGGAGATGTTCAAGTTGATGCCTAACATGATATTTGCAATGAGCAAAATAGGTAAGATGTAAAGCCCTTCCCAGAATTTCTCATCAATAAAGTGTTTGAATATATCGATGTAGGCCCAAATGAAAACCAACCCGATAACCATTACGAAAACAAAGTAGCGCAACACAATAGCGTAGGTTTCCTTGGCATTGTCTTCTTTTTGAGTGGAAAAGAAAAAAGGTTCTGCTGCATATCTAAATGCTTGATTGAACAGGACGAGAAATATGGAAAGTTTATAAACGGCACCATAAATTCCGACTTGGGCTAAAGCAATGTCTTCTGGCAATAAATATTTTAAAAACTGGCGGTCTAATAATTCGTTTGCAATACCGGCAAAACCTCCAATCATGAGAGGAATGCCAAACAGCATCATCTTTTTCCAAAGCTTTGAATCGAATGAGAGTTTAATTGAGAGGAATTCTGGAAGGAGCAAAAGAAGCATGACGCCTAATGCTAAGATGTTACAGATGAAAATATAAATCACTTTTAAATCTGTTGCATACCAAGATAAAATCCAATCACTTCCAATCGCATGGTTTTCTATTGCCCATGGACAATACATGAAGAAGAATAAATTGGTTAAAACATTCACTCCAATTAGGCTTAGTCGTATAAATACAAACCGGAATGCCTTGTTCTCAGCTCTCAATTTTGCTAATGGGATTGCCCCCAATGTATCCATTGCGAGAATGACAATTACAAAAGTTATGAATTGTGGATGCTCTTCATAGCGCATAGCTTCCACGATATTTGGAAATAGTAAAAGCGCAAGTATTCCTAATAGAATTGTACTTCCAAATATTGAGAGCATCGTTGTGGAATACACTTTGTTTTTGTCGGTATCTGCCTTTTCAGAAAACCTAAAAAAAGTGGTTTCCATTCCATAAGTTGTCAGAACTATCATAAATCCGATAATGCTGTATAAGTCGGTGTTTATACCAAACTCAGATTGAGTAAGTGCTCCGGTGTGAAGAGGAACTAAGACAAAGTTTATGAGCCTGCCTAGAATGCTGCTCAATCCGTAGATGGCAGTTTGACCAAGCAGTTTTTTAATCCTTTCGAACAACAATTAGCGATTTGCTCCAAATATATTCTGAATTACTTTGTTAGAGCAAAAGCCACAATTTATTTAACAGCATATTGGCGTTAAAGATTATAATTTCTTTCACCTTTCCAAAGTCATGGAATTTTATCTTTGCGGGCTTTAAGAAAAATACAATGAAAAATATAGTTGCGCTTTTAAGTGTTTTATTAATTACCGCAAATTCATTTGCTCAAGATTGTAAAGTTATACCTCCATCAGCAATGGAGAACATCAAAGAAAATTTGAGTTTTCTTGCAAATGATGAGTTAGAGGGTCGATTACCTGGCACGCGAGGTGCAAATGTTGCTTCTGATTTTATTGCGGAGAAATTTCAAGAATTTGGGTTAGTTCCTTATACGGAGAATGGCACATTTTATCAAAATTTCGAAATGTCTGATTGGGTCAATGTGAACAAGAACAAGACGACTTTGTCGATTGACGGAGAATCAAAAACATTAAACGAGTCATTTTATGTTTTGCCCCAATCATCAAACGAAAGTGTAAGTGGAGATTTGGTTTACGTTGGTTTCGGAATAGAAGCAGAAGAGCAAAAACACAACGATTATAAAAAGCTTTCAGAGAAAAAATTAAAAGGTAAAATTTTTGTTATTGACGTTTCTTCTCCAGATGGTATTCACCCGCATTCGAAGTATTTAGCGTATCACAATTTGGATGCAAGAGCTGAAAAAGCGGTTGAAAAAGGTGCTATTGGAATCATCTTCGTAAATGAGGGTGAGATGGCTAGTGATCCTAAGATTAAGTTTAGAAAAATAAAAAACAGTGGTGTACCTGTTGTCTTTTTGAAAGAGGTTCCTGGTGAAAAGGCAAAAAAGTTGAAGTATGCTTCAATTGAAGTTTTGGTTAAAGAACAAATGATTGAGGCGAGAAATGTTGTTGGGCTTTGGAACAACAATGCAGAAAGAACGCTAATAATTGGTGCGCATTATGACCATTTAGGTTGGGGGGAAGACAATTCCCTTTACAAAGGTGAACGCGCTATTCACAATGGAGCCGATGACAATGCGAGTGGAACTACAGGTTTAATCGAATTAGCAAATTTCTTTTCTAAAGACACAAATTTCACATCACTCAATGTTTTGTTTATTGCATTTTCTGGCGAAGAGCGAGGGTTGTTAGGATCTAAATATTTTTCAAATAATATGATGTTGCCTCCTGAAGCGATTTCTTACATGTTAAACATGGATATGATTGGCCGGCTCGAGGACAGACAGCTTGCTGTAAGTGGAACTGGAACAGCATCGAAATGGGAAGAAGTGTTAGAATATGCAAGTTGTGATTTAGATTTAAAATTGTCTGAAAGTGGTGTTGGTCCATCTGACCATACTTCTTTCTACAGAAAAAACATTCCGGTTTTGCATTTCTTTACAGGAACGCATAAAGACTACCACAAGCCTTCTGATGATGCTGAGCTCATAAATTTTGAGGGCATTTACAAAGTGCTTAATGTAATGGTGAATGTGATTTATAAAGTAGGAGATAGACCATTAGAATTTTTAGTCACGAAAGACAATAGCGCAAGAAGCACTCCTAAATTCAACGTAACGTTAGGTATTGTTCCTGATTACATGTACGAAGAAGGAGGAGTTAAAATTGATGGTGTAACCGAAGGTAAACCAGCTTCTACTGGAGGCTTGCAAGAAGGAGATATTATTGTTCAAATGGGCAAAGTAAAAGTTACTGATATGTATAGTTATATGGATGCTTTAGCCCTGTATAAAAAAGGAGACGAGATAACCGTTGTTGCGAAAAGAGAAGGCGCTGATAAAGAATTTAAGGTGAAATTTTAATTGAATCCGACAAAAAAAATAGCGGTAATTGGTGGTGGTAGTTGGGCAACAGCCATTGTAAAGATGCTTACAGCAACTGACAATGTTGTTGGCTGGTGGGTGCGCGATGAAAAGCAAGTTCAGCACATAAAAAAACATCATCATAACCCAAGATATTTACGTTCGGTAGAATTACCGGTTCACAAAATAATTCTATCATCAGACCTGAATCAAGTCATTGCCAAGGCAGACTATTTAATTTTTGCGGTTCCATCGGCTTTCCTAAAACTTGCGCTAGAAAATTTAACCGTTGATATAAAAGACAAGGTCATTGTTTCTGCCATTAAGGGAATTGTTCCAGACGATAAATTAATCGTAGGAGAGTTTTTTAATGAGGTTTACAAAATTCCAATTGATCAGATTTGTGTGATTACCGGACCCTGTCATGCTGAAGAAGTAGGGATG
>ERZ767310.2143-NODE-2143-length-10563-cov-3.422440_pt1 | contig 10563 bp, 10 predicted proteins | sample MGYA00374954_ERZ767310 | MGnify/ENA primary metagenome ERZ767310 (study PRJEB28948, sample SAMN06267188) | marine metagenome | isolation source: Columbia River Estuary | place: USA:Columbia River Estuary, USA | collected 2013-07-23 ...
AAAACCATAGTTGGTATCTAGATCAGAAATGCCCCCAGCTGGAGTGCAAATAAATGTTCTCTTATAGTGTAATGCCTCTAATAAGCTTAAAGGGAGACCCTCCTCTTTGCTTGTTAGAAATAATGCATCATTGTTTTTCCATATGGTTGCTTTATCGCTTTCGAAGCCGTGTATTTTAGCAATGTCGGATAAACTATAAAATTCAATTAAGTTCTTTATGTGATTTTGAGATGCGCCAGTACCATAAATATTGATCCGGACGTCTTTTTTTCCAGAATAGCTTGAAATAAAATCTAATGCAATATCATGTCCTTTTATGTCATGGTTTAATCGCGCCACAAAAGCAAGGTTTAAAAGTCCGTTGTTCGTCATTTCGGAACTTTTTTTATTCAAAAGGCCCTCAACTTGACTTTCAACAACCGAATATTTTTTTGAGACTAGACCGAGTTGTCTATAAGTCGACTCAGCATTTTCGTTCGAAACAAAAAAAACCTGATCTGCATTACTGTAAAGCCTGATAAATTTATTTCGATCTTTTTTAGATTGGTTTGGAAACTCACTTGCATTAAAATGTACGATAATCTTATATTTTATTTTTTTTTGAATAAGTTTTTCGATGGTGAAGTAATGCCATAAAAATGTTTCTTCAAATGCTTCTCCCAAATTAAATATTATTTGATCTGGTTTAAAGCGATATATTTCTCTCCAGACTTTTCCACTTGCATTGCTGTTCTTTTTCTTTACCCAGGTGTCCTTTATGAGGTTTGTTAAAGAAGTATTGGAGTGCTTTGATGTAGGTGTTCTTCTCTGTATTGCTATTCCAGCATCAATCAATTCCAAAATATGATTATGCTTTAATGGGTGATCAATGTAAGAGGCTAGAACATTAAAGCCCAATACTTTAGCGTCAATACATAATTTTTTCCAAAGATCCTCACTGCCTCCCCATGGTGCTTTATTTGTCGAAAAAATTACGGTGTTCAAATTTCTAGATAAAGGTTATTTTGCGCGGCAAAATGTATAACTAAATCTCCTAATTGCGCTTATGCGAATTTTAATTATTTCTACCAACGTTGTGAAATGGGGAGGCAGTGAGGATCTTTGGAGGAATGTAGCGTTAAAATCCCTTGAAAAGGGGCATGAGGTCATGATTTCAGTATTTATGCATAACCCACTTCATGATAAAATACTTGATCTTGAAAAAAAGGGGGCAAGCATCCATAAACGACCATTTCCGTCTTATTTTACTGAACAGAGGTTTTCCGGACGATTACTTGCAGAAGTCAAATTACGATTACGTGTCGATCAAACCAGTTTGGATTGGATAAAAGTTAAATCGTTTAAGCCAGAATCAGTTTTAATTTCGAGCGGAGAGACTTTCGACTATATCATTTCCAAAGAGTCCTTTTTGATTGGTTACTGCCTTAAGTATAAAATCCCCTATTATTTGATTTCTCAGTTTAATTGGGAGCACGACATGGATATATCCATGCAGTTTAGAAAATCACATCAAGAGCTAACACATAAGTCATCAGGTCACTTTTTTGTATCCCATCGAAATTATAAAAATGCAGAAATGCATATTTCGTCTACCATTAACAACGTTAGAATTATAAACAATCCAATTAAACTTAATCTAAAGCACAGTATTCCATATCCGGAAGGCAATGTGCTAAAGTTGGCCATGGTCGCGCGATACCAAACATACATAAAGGGGCAAGATTTACTACTTCAGGCACTGTCTTCTAAAGTTTTTAAAAATGTACCTTTCCAACTCTCGTTGTATGGTTCGGAGGGTAATGAAGGTCCGCATATAGAAAATCTTATTCATCATTATGGATTATCGGACAAGGTTTTTTTAAAGGGAGGGACTAAAGACATCGAGAGCGTTTGGAGAAATAATCAGTTGTGTGTTTTAACAAGCAGAGCAGAAGGAACCCCTCTTTCATTAATGGAAGCTATGTATTGCGGAAGAACTGCTTTGGTGACCAATGCCGGTGATAGTGCATTATGGGTGGGAGAACGCGGCTATATTGCAGAGTGCAATACTGTAGAGAGTCTTACAGCTGCACTGCTAAAAGCGTTTAATGATAGCCAGAACTGGAAATCACTAGGGCTAGAATGTCGGGATGTAATTGACCGTAACATGGATTTTAAGCAAGACGAACAAATTGTTGAGGTTCTTGTTGGGGAACGTGTCATCTCAAACGCTGGCAAGGACCCCGATGTCTATTTAAAGAAATTGAAAATGTTATAAAAATAGCCATCCGTTTAATATGGATTTTAAGAAAGATTTTTTTAGACTTAATGAATGGTGGAATGTTAAGGTTAGTCTCTTCTTTGGCATCTTTACGATGTATGCATTGCACTACAAAATAGACTTTATCGAATATGGTTCAATCGTTATAGAATGCTTTTTAGTTTTTTTTCCTATCGCGGCTTGGGCAAACGTAGTTAACGACTTTGGAGATATTGAGTCAGATAAATTAGCCAATAAACCAAACCGCTTGGCGACATGGAGCAAAACTCAACAGGTTCTTTTGACATTTGGTTTTGTACCGTTACTTTTTATCGTACCTCAGATGTATGGATATCCTTTCCAATGGTATCTGTTCATAGGGCTTACAATTCTTGCATTTTATCTGTATTCAGTAAAGCCTTTTCGATTTAAATCAGATGGTTGGAAAGGGGTTTTTATGGATGCGCTAGCAACCCAAGTGTTCCCGATGCTCTTTATAATTCAACGTATTCAGAGTGAGGTAAAACAAGAAAATTTATTGGTATTTGTACCGCTCGCCATTTGGTTATTGGCTTCTGGATTGCGTTTGCATATGGTGCACCAATACATGGATGTGGAAAATGATAAGAGGGCTGGTTTAAAAACCTTGTTTACAAGTTACGAAAAGCCATATATTGATAAGGTGGTCAGCAGAATTATTTTCCCAATTGAAATAGTTTTTTTTGTTATAAATTTAATGGTATTACAGCAATATTGGTTTGTTTTTGCATTGCTTATATATGGAATTGTTCAATTTCTATTAAAGCGAAATTTTAAAATTAAGCATAGTCTTTATGCTGTAAACAAGGAAAATAGAATTATTCTTTCTGAGTATTACAATTATTATATACTTTTTTTCTCATTGTTAATTGCCTCTATTTATATAAGTAGCATGTACCTAATACCTTTAATCTCATTTATGATTTTGTTTTTCTATTCTTACTGGCCTAACCTTAAGGAACTTCTACATATTCTTAGGACTTATAGCCAGAATAGGAGTTAAGCAATTTCATCAAAGGGAAGAGGCGTTATTTTATCCCAAACCTCATAGTCTGTGGCATACATTTCTTTTATCAACTTTTCTAACTTTGGGTGTCGAAAGGAATAAGGGTGAATCGAATGTTTCAGCTCACTTAATTCTTGGGTAGTCATATCATATGCTCTAGGTACTATTTTCGCATCTTTAGTTGAAGATGTATTCTGGTTAAGGTCAATTTGTAGATTTTCATTTGCATTTTTTTTATGCCAATAGGCAAAGAGTTCAGACATCTGAGTGATATCAATAATTAGAGCCTCTTCTAAAGCCACATCTTTAAAATCCCCTGTTACTTGTAAAGCAATATGTACATCCCAAACCTTTCCATGTGTGTGATATTGAGCATACATTTTCTCTATCATAGTTTTAAAACTAATGTCTGAAAGCGTGATAGCATCGTGTTGATTGCTAATTGATAAGTTTGATAAAAAGTATTGGGTGGCAGATGAAGTAATTGTGCTGCTTTGCTTTGCTTTTCGTTGTATAAACTGTCTCAAAAATCTATTTGAATAATAAGATACAAGTCGGTCATAAGGATCTCTCATCACTAGAAACTTGGTGTAACCGTGGTATGTATTCCAGTTGAATATTTCACCATTCTTTTTAAAATCATAAGAAAGTAAACAGGGTATTTTTTGCGCGTGTAATGGCATTTTGCTATCCCATTCAAAGAGATTTAAATAATCTTTGACAAAATATTTTAAACTTGACGAGCCACATTTTGCTGAATAGAAAACAAGTATTTCATTCTGTTCGTCCTTTATAACTCTAGAAAAAGTTGAGTATGGTGAAAAACGAATTAACTTTGGAAGATGATTTTTTACGTATCCTAATTATTCGTAAAAACTTGATTTTGGATTTGGTCCTTGAAAAAAGTATGGTACTTCAACTTCTCTTATCGTAAATTTATGATTAAATCGTAAACGAGTTTTATTAACTAAAGTATTCAACATGGAGGTTCATTTTATGTGTTTGTTGGTAAACCCGTTACTGTGAAACACTCTCAAAATTACAATAGTGTAGTAATTCATGCTTTATATTTTTTATCTCTGTTTGTTGTTGATATTATCGAATCTAAAATCTGTGATAGTAAAGAATTAAATACCTGTAACTAGAGCGTTTAAGGCTAAAGCCGTGTTAAAACCTGGGCTCCGCCAAATCATAGAATCACTGTGGCAAAAAAACTCCTCTTTATTAAAGCTGCCGTCTGATTGCTGTCTTTTCATTAAAGCTGTTTTGTAATCAGCTTCAAGCTCTATATTTAAATTTCTGTAGGTCAAAATAAAACAAGATAATTCTATGTCGCTCAAGTCATCTGGACTAATTTTTTGGGGTAGAAATATTGAACAAAGGTCATTTCTTTTAGAATATTTTAATACTCTACTCATTAAGAAGTAGCGAGTATATTTATTTGGATAATATACATCATGCATTTCTTCCACCGTAGTGTATTGCTCAATAAAACGTTCCGCATCTTGTATAAAGTGTGGGTCTTTTTGAATAAAGTATGCATAGGCATTTAAACTTACAAAAGCATTTAATTCATGAGGTGTACTAGACGTCTTTTTCCAAAGTTTCGAATGGAAAAAACTATGTCTAATCAAAATTAGAATATCTGTCCAATGTTCTTTGAAAAGTTGGCGTCTCGGAAGCAGCCATGTGTAAAAACCCTTTAAAGGATCTTTTGGTCGGTTTCTAGAGAGCGCTCCCAAATTATCGAGAAGTATACTATTGTGAAGTAAGAATTCTGAATTTACAGAACTGCTGTCAATGTCTGGAGGTATAATCTTACGCAAGTGACTCTTTAAAGCTGACCACATCCAAAACTTATTATTTAAGACTTCGGATTGAAGAAGATTTACCATGTAGGATTTTAATTCAGTTACAGCTGGATGCTGAATGTCTTGAATCATTAAACCGGTTAATCCCGTGTAGAAAGTAGTTAAATCATCGTATTCTGGCTCGGTAGTGTTTCTGTCAAACCCGTAAAGTTTGACCATCCCGCCTGGCCATGTCTCACTTTTAATATAAGCGATTCCTTTTCTTAGGCTTTCTTCAATGAGGTGCGAATTTGTAGTCATGTAAAATTTTTGGAAAAGGTACTTCTGAAAAAAGCACAAAAACAATGTTCGGTCAAAAATTTATAACTCTAAGGGAATTTTATTTGCTTTTTTTTAGAAATCTCTCTTTTCTTAATTGTTCTTAGATGGATGCAAATTTAAGTCGCTAAAAATTAATATTAAAGGTTAGAAGTCTTTTCTATCAATTGGTTGATATCTCTCTCGATTTAAATAACTTTATTTCAATAAAAATGAATAACTAATGGCCCTATTTTCAAAACTTTTTAAGGAAAAGTCAATACCCGGCAACGTAGATGCTAATCTATATAAAGTTAAAACTTACCACTCTTTGGATTTGGCCAGTAAAGACAACCCTATTAGTCAACTTATTAAAAATAAAAGGGATGTAGTCCGCGTGAAAAATGCAGTAAGCCGAAAAGTTCAAAAGGAATTATTGAAGCTTTTTAGTGATGTAAGGCAAAAAGAAAGCCATAGATTGGATACTTACGGAATGTTTCCTAAGTCATTTGTTACAAATAGTTTAACAGGTGGAGAGCCACAGGACTACTTTTCCAAAACTAAAGCGATTCAGACGGAGGTTAAAAGCTTTTTAGGATTCGATTTAGAATGTTTTTTGCTGAATATTTTAACATCATTAAATAATGGGAAAAGTATAAAAACAAAAGAGGTGGGTAAAAAAGGCGGCAGGAAGTTTAATTATTTTCAGTTTAGAGCACTAAATAAGAAAGAAGAAATATTTCGTGTTCACTGCGAAAACATGTTTTTTGATTGGGTGGCAAAGGATCTTAACTACTTAGAAAATGATAAGTTTAAAGAAAACCCAATTGCATTTTTTATTTTGCTTCAAAAGTCTGAAGGTGGCGAGTTATCTTTATTTGATAAGCGCTGGGAGCAGGGGCAGCGTGCAGAAGCACTTGCAAGCGGTTTTGATCAAATAATATCTAATAACGGTAAAGAAATTAACGATTGCTCTCCCAAAGGTATAAAAAGACAACTTATTGACGCTGAAGAATGCGAAATGATATTATTTAACGGAGGTGAAATTTGGCATAATATTGAAAAAATCAAAAGCTCAAATGAACGAATAACGGTTGGTGCTTTTTTAGAAATTAGTGAAGAAGGAAACCATCTTGTTTGGATTTAATTTGTGAAACATTTAACCTCTTGAATAACAGTTAATATGATTAAAGAACTAAAAAAAAATATTTCCAACCGCCTATCCAATTTAATCTCACCTCAAAATAGACTTAAGGTTGAATACTTAAGTGGGTTATCTGACCCAAAAGCCGGAAAAGCAATACAAAATTTGCGAAATGGCAGGCATGCTGTTTATTATGTGCCCAATGTGCTTAAGCAACAAGACCAACAGCGCCTATTAGATTACTTCGCTAAAAAGCGAGAGAATGAGAATTTAAAAAGTGATTTTTTAGATGTATATCCAGAGTCTTTTTATACCTATGGCTATCAAGGTGAGCTCACAGAAAAGTATTTTAACGGACCAATGCAAGTGAATCGGGACCTGATTGAGAATGCAGGGCTAGATTTAAACCAAATGATTTACCAACTGCTAGAAAATTTGAACGGAGGAAAAAAGGTCACCGCAAAACCAGCCAATAAAGAAGGCGGACAGTTTCACAGTTTTCAATTTAGGGCATTAAATAAGAGGCAGTCAAATATTTTTCTTCATTGTGAGAATATGCTTCTTAAGCAAATGGAGCATATTAACGCAAGGTTAGTACCCTTTGATGTAAAGCCGAATGCGATACCTTATTTCGTTTGTCTACAAGAGGCTGAAGGAGGAGAAATAGTACTGTTTGATTATCCATGGCGAGAGGGGCAGTATTCCGATACTTCTGATAATGAAAATCAAAAAATTGTAGACCCAAAAGATGGACCTATTGAATGCTTCAAGAAAGATGTGGCTAAAAGAACCATTGCCGTGAAGGCAGGTGACATGATTATATTTAACGGAGGCACCACATGGCACATGGTGAATAATGTTCAGGGACCTTTAGAAAGGGTTACTTTAGGTGGATTCATTGAACCTCAAGACAATGGCGAGCTACGTCTATGGGCATAAAGAGCAAATTAAATAGACATCTCGATGAACCAGAAGCCTTTTTATAAAAACCATTTTACCGCTTTAGATGGCATTCGCGGTGTTAGCTTGCTTTGTCTTATTCTTGCTCATCATGTAAGACTTCCTTTAGCCTTTCTAGCTATGGATTGTTTCTTTGTGTTGTCAGGTTTTTTGATAACAGGTATTCTACTAGATACAAAGGTGTCCAAAGGTTATTTCAAGAATTTTTACTTCCGCAGAGCTTTAAGAATATTTCCAATTTACTATTTTACACTCTTCGTATTCTTTTATGTTCTTGACGGATGCTGTTCACTTAGCGATAACCCTGATTTTGAATTTTATTTTGAAAACGAAATCAGTTTTTGGGTTTATTTCCAGAACTATTCTATAGCACATATGGATTGGCGGCAAAGTCATGCTTTATCTCATTTATGGTCATTAGCGGTTGAAGAGCAATTCTATGTTTTTGTACCATTGATGGTCTTTTTGTTTTCTAGAAAGAATTTAGCATTCCTTTTTGGTTTAATCATAATTGGAGCTCTTTTCTATAGAGTAGATAACTTTGTAAATAATGGCAGCTGGGTAATTGAGTATATGTCAACTGTATCAAGGATGGATGCATTAGCTCTGGGTGGCGTGGTCGCCCTTTTGGTGAGATCTCAATGGTGGGAGACCATAAAGAATTACAGAAGACAGTTTAAAATAGTGTTAGCGTGCTTAATTTTCTATTTTCTCCTATGGATGCTAACATCTGACAATTTTTGCTTTTTACCAGTTCGTGGTATAATCCAAAGAACTGTTAATTATACCTTGAGTGCACTCATGTTCAGTTTACTCCTTGTACTCGTGGTACTGAAAGATAAGTACACTACAAAAGTATTTTGTGCAAAGCTATTTACTTATTTAGGGAAACGGAGTTATGCTATTTATATTTTTCATATGCCAATAAAATATATGCTAGTTCCATTTTTAACCACCCATGTGTTTTGGCTAACCAATCTAGGCAAGTGGCCAACAATTTTCCTAAGTCTTTTACTGGCTATAACTTCTGGAGAAATATCTTGGCGGTTAATAGAAAAACCTGCATTAGGCCTAAAAAAGTATTTCAAATATGAATCAGGTGAGAAAGAAGATTTTGTAAGTTCAAATAAAATTTGATGATGAAATTTTATAATAAACGCATAAGAAATTGGTTTAATCTCAATAGGGAGGTTCAAAAAACCAACCACAACTTAACCACTATTGAGCGAGGTGGAGAGGTGCCCACAGGTTTCATTCAAGAAATGTTAGAGGGTAAACGAGGGGGTTTGATATTGAAGAATGTATTCAGCGAAGATAAATTATCTATCATGAAGAATTTTCGTTACACTTTTTTAAATGAATATATCCGCAATAACAACTTGGACTCCTTTGCAACCTTTCCTGATTGTTATGCCTTTCATTCTTCCAAAATAAATCCTGATGTAGGCAAAGGGTATTTTCTAGCTAAAGAATATTTTAAAAATACTCGTGATCAAATAAATTACGTAAACAGTTCCTTAGGTTTTAACTTATGGGATGAGCTCAGGTTACAATTGAAAACAATTGACCCTTCGTGGCATGCAAAACAAAAGGATTCTCCTTTTTCGGATATGGGCTTTACCCCTTTCAGTTTTAGGGGTATAAATAATCAGAATCAAGTGGCTTATGGTGCACATAGAGATATGGTAACTCTAGATGGTTTAGACTCTATGAATCATAACTTAAAGTCATCTTTTCGACTTCCTGTTTTTTCGGTTATAATTATGTTAGAAAAGCAAAAAGGAGGGAGGTTAATATTTTTTAATAAGTCGAGTGATCCAAGTATTCCGCCTGATTTTAATGATAGATCGCACATCGATTTAGAAGAAGGAGATTTATTGTTATTTGATGGGAGCGAAACCTACCATGCCGTAGAACCGATTGATGGAGATGGCACCCGCCAAAGTTTAGGCTATTTTGTGAATGTTGTTCCGGAAACTAAAACACTTGAGCTTTGGATCTAAATTGTTAACAGCGCAATTAAGTTTTAAACGCTTCCATTTGTGGACAGGACCTTTATTGCTGCAATGTCATGCATTATAACACGAACAATAACCTGTAGCATAAACAACGTTTATGTTTTCTTTTAATTCCTTGTCTTAAAATGTGTTAGAGTCAATCGGTTTGTTTGATGATATCAGATCATTAATCGATTTGTTGAATCCATTTGTAATAGTAAAACCATTTTTGTGTTTGGTTTTATCTTCCCATAAATTGGCGTTGTAATTTTTAATTCCACGTTCCTCAGCTAATGTATTAATTCGAGCGTTGACTTGATTCAATTTAACGACCTTCTCATTTCTTGCAATACCCTCTTCCAAATCGGGTATAACTTTTATTCTCATGTGTTCGCCCTACAATTTATTGTATTTAGAGAAACCAATGTAGAGTTATAACCTTTTTGAACGCTTCTGTGGCAACTTTTGCCTTAAACTGATATTTAAATTATTGTCTTTATTTTTTCTTTCCTAATAATCATGGAAAAAATTAATCTTGCGCTCCAAATTGGTGGTGGGTTATTTAGCAATGTATGATGTCAACAACGAAGTCTCCATGAATCGATTTATAGATTTGATCAATTTATGTAAATGAAACGCTCACAGATTTACCTATAAATAAAATAGAGGCAATAGAAATTTTTCCCATTTTAGCGTTATTAACTAAAACTTGCATAATAGTGAGAGATGTCAAACCAATTATAATCTACTAATACATGTGGGAATCATTGAAATCCCTTTTGAGGATTTCTAAACATAATGTAAACAATATTGACAATTCATTGTTTACAATTAAAGTATTAAAGGATTTTGACGAAAAAGACTTAGATAAAGTCATAGCAAAATTAAAAAATAAGTCAATTGATGGGTTTATCCTTAAAAGAGCTTTATCGAAGGCTCAAACGGAGAGTCTCGTGAAATATTTCTCATCACTCGAAGAAAGAGATTTAATTCAAAAGAGGGGTGTTGGGTCATATCCAAAATCTTTTTTATCCCTGTTGTATGGTTTAGAAACGGAAAAGGGATATTTT
>ERZ767310.2151-NODE-2151-length-10545-cov-3.568827_pt1 | contig 10545 bp, 9 predicted proteins | sample MGYA00374954_ERZ767310 | MGnify/ENA primary metagenome ERZ767310 (study PRJEB28948, sample SAMN06267188) | marine metagenome | isolation source: Columbia River Estuary | place: USA:Columbia River Estuary, USA | collected 2013-07-23 ...
TTCTTCTTCTTGAAATTTAGCTAGCTGTGATTTGCTAGGAAGTTCACCATTTAACAATAAGTAAGCAACTTCCTCAAATACACATGCTTCAGCGAGATCTTGAACGGCATAACCTCTGTAGGTTAAAGAATTGATATCTGGCATTACTTCTGAAACTTTAGTTTCATCAGCAATAACGCCAACTAGACCTTTCTTAATCTCTACTTCGGCCATTATTATTCATGTCCTTTTTTAGAAAAATTAAATATAGAACTGTCAAATTCAGCATATTTTTCATACTCAACTAACTCATATAATCTTTTTCTAGTCTGCATTTTATCGATTACATTGTTTTGATGACCATCTTTGAATATTTGTCTTAATCCATCTTCAACATTTTTTAATGCTAATCTTTGCGTTGTTACTGGATAAATAACTAAATTATAACCAAGATTATCAAGTTCTTTAGCAGAAAGTAATTTTGACTTTCCAAATTCAGTCATGTTAGCAAGCAAATAAGCTTTTGTAGCTTTTCTCATTTTTTCAAATTCTTTTTCATTTTTTAAAGCCTCAGGAAAAATCATATCTGCGCCAGCATCAACATAAGCTTTTATTCTTGAAATTGTTTTATCTAAACCTTCAACAGCGTTAGCATCTGTTCTAGCTATAATTAAAAAGTTTTTATCTTTTCTAGCTTTGACTGCTGATTTAATTTTCTTAACCATCTCAGCTGTACTAACAACATCTTTATTGTCTAGGTGCCCGCATCTTTTAGGATTAACCTGATCTTCAATGTGACAACCAGAAATTCCAAAATTTTCAAACGTTTCAATCGTTCGCGCACAATTCATTGGTTCCCCAAACCCAGTATCTGCATCAACAATTGAAGGTAAATTTGTAACCCTTGCAATTTGTTCTGCTCTATAAGAAACTTCAGTTAAAGTTGTAAGTCCAATATCAGGAATTCCTAAATCATTAGCTATCACAGCGCCTGATATATAAACACCATCATAGCCAATTTCTTCAATTAATTTTGCAACTAGAGGATTGTAGGCTCCTGGAAAGCGAATAAGTTTTCCTGTTTTTAATTTTTTTTGTAAATCAGCTCTTTTTTCTGCAGGTGTTTTTTTTACAAAATACATAATTAATTTAAAAATTTCATTTTAGATAATATTTCATTCATTTCAGTAAAGTCATTAATAAAATGATTATGATAAATGCTATTTTGATCTTTTTCAGTATAACCGCCTTTTACTAGAATAAAATTTACCTTTGCTATTCTTGCTGTTTCGGCATCGGTTTCGCTATCGCCAACCATAATACTATCTTCTTTTTTAACATCTAAAATTTCTAGTATATTTGTTAGATGTCTTGGATCTGGTTTTTTATATTCAAAAGTATCAGCCCCTGCAATGTAATCAAAAAATTCGATAAGATTAATTTCTTTAAGAAGTTTTTTAGCTAAAGATTCCATTTTATTTGTACAAATAGCAAAATTAATTTTTTTAGATTTTCCCCAAGCAAGAAACTCATTAACTCCTTTAATGATTTGTGATTTTTTTGAAATATTTTCTCTGTAATAATTTATAAATTCATCAGTCATTTTTTTATGAATATTCTGATCGAATTTTTTATTCTCTTTTTTTAAGGAGCTCAAAATCATATTAGCGGCACCTCTGCCAGCCAAATGTCTTATGTCTGTAATCGGTTTTTGGTGATAACCAAATTTTTGCATCACATAATTATGAGCATCCATTAAATCAGGAGCAGAATCTACAAGAGTTCCATCCAGATCAAAAACTATTGCTTTACTCATAAATTAATTGAAAAAAATTAGTAGTTAAAAGAAATAATTTGTGAGTTAAATTATTAAAATCATTACTATAGTAACAATGTTCAAATAGCAATAAGTCATAAACTTGAATTAAAGTTATTTATAAATTTCATTATGATTGAATCTGAAAAATTATTACAAAATAAAATTAAAAAAGCAGCAATTAAAAAAGGAGTTAAATTAATTTCTTCAGACTCAATTTATTTATCCTCAGATACAAAATTTGGAAAGAATGTTTTAATTGAACCTTACGTTGTCATTGGTAAGGGCGTTAAAATCGGTAACAATGTAAAAATTTTAAGTTTTTCTTATATAGAAAAAACAAAAATTGGTAATAATGTAACGATTGGACCATTTGCAAGATTAAGACCTGATACCGTTTTAGAAGACAATTCTAAAATTGGAAATTTTGTTGAAATAAAAAAATCTAGAGTTGGAAAAAATTCTAAAGTTAATCACCTAAGTTATATTGGAGATTCAATATTAGGAAAAAATGTCAATGTTGGCGCAGGAACAATTACTTGTAACTATGATGGTAAAAATAAATATAAAACTAAAATTTTAGATAATGCTTTTATTGGATCAAACAGTTCTTTAGTTGCCCCAGTTAAAATAGGAAAGAATACAGTAATTGGAGCAGGCTCCACTATTACCAAAGATGTAAAAGACAACACTCTTGCATTAAGCAGAGTTTTTCAAAGAGAATTTAAAAAAAGAAAAAAATAAAAATAATCAATGTGCGGTATTATTGGAATTGCTAGTTATAAAGATATTTCTAAAGAAATTTTAGAATCATTAAAAAAACTTGAATATCGAGGTTATGACTCTGCTGGTATATCGACAATTAACAATGGAGAAATAGTTGAGAATAAATGTGCCGGTAAAGTTTCCGATTTAGAAAAATTAATTAAAAAAACTTCATTGTCCGGCAATATTGGAATTGGCCACGTTCGTTGGGCAACTCATGGCGCTCCAAACCAAGCAAATGCCCATCCACATTCTTCAGAAGAAGTATCGGTTGTGCATAATGGTATTATTGAAAATTCAGCAATTATTAAAAAAGAACTGATAGATAAAGGACATATTTTTAAATCTCAAACAGATACTGAAGTTGTAACTCATCTTATTACAGAGAATTTAAAAAAAATGAATTATTTAGAATCTGTATTTGAAACTTTAAAAAAATTAGAAGGAAGTTTTGCATTAGGAATTATTTTTAAAAAATTTAATAATTTAATTGTAGGCGCCAGAAGAGGAAGTCCACTTGCGGTTGGCTATACAGATAAAGAAAAATACATAGGTTCAGATTCTTATGCTTTAAATTCTATGACAAAAGAAGTCTCTTATCTTGATGACGGAGATGTATGTGTTTTAACCAAAGATAAAATTGAATTTTTTGACAAAAATAAGAAAAAAATTGAAAAAAAAATACATAAATTAGCTAATGATGAAGCTGTTTATAGCAAAGGAAATTTTAAAGATTTTATGTCCAAAGAAATTTCTGAGCAACCAGAAGTTATTAAAAAATGTATTAATGAATATCTTGATAAAATAAGAAAAGAAATAAATATAGTTAATTTTCCAGTAGATCCAAAAAAAATTACAAAAGTTAATTTAATAGCTTGCGGAACAGCATATCATGCCTGCGCAATTGGAAAATATTGGTTTGAAGAGTTCACTAATATAGACGTAAGCGTAGATGTTGCGTCTGAATTTAGATATAGAAATAATAAAATAAAAACAAACGAACTTTATATTTTTGTTTCTCAATCAGGAGAAACAGCAGATACGATTGCAGCTTTAGATTTTTGTAAGAAAAAAGGTGCAAAAACTTGCGCAATCATAAATGTTACTGAAAGTTCATTATCAAGACTGGCAGACTTAGTTTTACCAATTCATGTTGGACCAGAAGTTGGTGTTGCTTCAACAAAAGCTTTTACAGGACAGATTTTAGTTCTTTTGTTATTCATTTTAAAAATTGCAAGAATTAGAAATGAAATAAAAGAAGAAGAATATTTAAATATTATTAAAGATTTAGAAAATATTCATTCTAATGTTGCATTAATTTTAAATAATAAAAAAATTATTGAAGATTTAGCCGTTGATTTTATAGATATTAAAGGTTCGATGTTTTTAGGCCGAGGGCTTTCTTATCCAATTGCATTAGAAGGCGCTCTCAAATTTAAAGAACTTACTTATCTACATGCAGAAGGTTATCCAGCTGGAGAAATGAAACATGGTCCTTTAGCTTTAGTTGAAAATGGAATGCCAGTGATTGTTATTGCTCCAAAAGATCGATTTTATGAAAAAACAATTTCGAATATGCAGGAAGTTATTGCCCGTGGAGGAAAAATTTTATTAATTTCAGATCATGCAGATGAGGTTGCAACCAGTGAAAATATTTGGTCAGAAATTAGAATTCCAAAAATACATAAATTTCTTTCTCCTTTTTTAAGTAACATTCCTTTGCAATTACTTGCATATTATGTTGCTTTAAAAAAAGGTAACGACATAGATAAGCCAAGAAATTTAGCTAAATCTGTTACAGTCGAATAATTTATTCTTGTAGGCCTAGAACACTCTATATATACTGTAGGTTGAATATGAAAAATTGGAAACCAAATTCTTGGAGAGCTAAAACTGCAAAGCATTTACCCGTTTACGAAAACGAAGGTAAGTTGAATGAAGTTTTAAAGGAAATTTCTAAATTTCCTCCACTTGTTTTTGCAGGGGAAACGCGCACACTTAAACATATGTTAGGAGAAGTGAGCGAAGGAAAAGCTTTTTTATTTCAAGGAGGAGATTGTGCTGAAAGTTTTGAAGAATTTCATCCAGACAATATTAGAGATTTATTTAAAGTTATTTTGCAGGTTTCTTTAATACTTACTGTTTCATCACATTTACCAATAGTAAAAATAGGTAGAGTTGCAGGTCAATTCTCTAAACCAAGAAGTTCTTCCACAGAAGTTATAAATGGGAAAGAACTCCCTAGTTACTTAGGAGATAATATTAATGGCATGAAATTTGATGAGCAATCTAGAAGGCCAGATCCTGCAAGATTATTAAAATCTTATTCACAATCTGCCTCAACATTAAATTTATTAAGAGCTTTTTCTCAAGGGGGGTTTGCAGATTTAAGCAAAGTTCACTTATGGAATATGGACTTCGTAAATAAAAGTGCTGATAAAAAATTTAAAGAGATTCAAAATAAAGTTATGGAAGCATTAAATTTTATGCATGCTTGCGGTATAACTATTGAACAAAATAGAAGATTAAGAACTGTTAATTTTTATACAAGCCATGAGGCTTTACATCTTCCATACGAAGAAGCAATGACTCGAGTAGACTCAACAACAGGCGAACATCATGATACTTCAGCACATTTTTTATGGATTGGAGATCGTACTAGACAAATAGATGGCGCTCACGTGGAGTTTTGCAAAGGAATTAAAAATCCAATAGGAATTAAGTGCGGGCCTAGTTTAGATTCAAAAGATTTGATTAAGTTAATAGAAGTATTAAATCCAGAAGATGAAGCTGGAAGAATAACTTTAATAGCTAGATTTGGTCATGATAAAGTTGAAAAGTTTTTACCAAAGCTTATTCAGGCTGTTAAAAAATCAAATAAAAAAGTAATCTGGTCATGTGACCCAATGCATGGCAATACTATTAAATCTACCACTGGATTTAAAACTAGACCATTCAAAGATATAATTTCAGAAGTTAAAAGTTTCTTCGATGTTCATCAAGGTGAAGGAACATACGTCGGTGGACTTCACATTGAAATGACAGGGAAAAATGTCACAGAATGTATTGGGGGTGCACAAAATATTACTGATAAAGATTTATCAAGCAGATACCACACACATTGTGATCCTAGATTGAATGCAAATCAAGCTATTGAGTTAGCCTTCCTTATTTCTGAAGAAATTAAAAAAAATTCAAAATACTCAATAAATTCCATTAGAAAAGCTTCTTAAAAATTATTTTTTAATAATTTTTTTGCTTCAAACTTAAAAAAAAGTAAAAATATTATGATGACAGCAGCAGATAGAATTCAATTTATTAAAAACTGGATTAAAAACTATTGTAATTCAATGGAAAAAAAACCCGATAGCTTAGTAGTTGGGGTTTCAGGAGGAATTGATTCAGCAGTAGTAAGTACTATTTCAGCAATAACAGGAATGAAAGTCAAAGCCTTATCTATGCCAATTAGACAATTAAAATTTCAAGATGATTTAAGTAGAGCTCATTTAAAGTGGTTAAAGAATAAATTTCCTAATGTAGATGAAGTAATTATTAATTTAGATGAAGTTTTTAATAGTTTTGAAAAATCATTAGGCCAATTTAATAATGAACATGCTTTTGCTAACTCCAAAGCAAGGTTGCGTATGGCGACTCTTTATCAGGTAGCGGGTGCAAATAATGGAATTGTTGTTGGAACTGGAAATAAAGTAGAAGATTTTGGCGTTGGTTTTTATACAAAATATGGAGATGGTGGTGTTGATATTTCACCAATTGCAGATTGTTTAAAATCTCAAGTATGGGAGATGGGTAAAGAACTTAAAATATTAGAAGATATTATTAATGCAGCTCCTACGGATGGATTGTGGGCCGATGGAAGAACCGATGAAAGTCAACTAGGAATTTCAAATGAAGATTTAGAAAAAGCTATGCTTAATTCAAAAGATAAAAATTATGAAAAATATTTAAAAATTAGAAAAAGAAATCTTCATAAAATGAACTTAATTCCAATTTGTAAATTTGAAAACAATGAATAGTTTAAAAATTTACAATACCTTAAGTAGAAAAAAAGAAGAATTTATCCCTTTGAATAAAAATTCAGTTGGAATGTATGTCTGCGGTCCAACAGTTTATGATGAGCCACATATTGGTAACGCTAGACCATTAATTATTTTTGATCTTGTATATAGAATTTTAATAAAAAATTTTGGAAAGAATAAAGTTAACTACGTTAGAAATATCACTGATATAGATGATAAAATCATACAAAGAGCCAATGAGTTAAAAATTGATATTAATGAGCTTACTAAAAACGTTACTGATATTTTTTTAGCAGATTGCAAATATTTAAATTGTTTAATTCCAAATAATCAGCCTAAAGCTACTGAAAATATAAAAGGTATGATTCAAATGATTGAAAATTTAATAGTTAAAAAATTTGCATATATCAAAGATGGCAATGTTTATTTTAATGTAAATAAATTTAAAGATTACGGAAAATTATCTAATAAGAATCCAAAAGAATTAATCTCTGGATCAAGAGTAGAAATTTCAGAATTAAAAAATAACCCTTTGGATTTTGTACTATGGAAACCGTCTAAAGATAAAGAGCCCTTTTGGGAATCTCCCTGGGGAAAAGGAAGGCCTGGTTGGCATATAGAATGCTCTGTAATGTCAGAAAAGTTTTTAGGCAAAGAATTTGATTTACATTGTGGAGGTTTAGACCTCATTTTTCCTCATCATGAAAATGAGATAGCACAATCAATTTGCGCAAATGATTCTAGTATTTTTGCAAAGTATTGGATGCACAATGGCTATGTAACTGTTGATGGAAAAAAAATGTCAAAATCTGATGGAAATTTCATCACTATTAATAATTTAAAGAATAATATTAATGGTCAGGTCATTAGATTGTCTATTTTAGGCACTCACTATAGACAGCCCTTAGATTGGAATTTAAAAATTTTAGAAATAAATAAAAAAATATTAGAGAATTGGTATAGTTTATATTCTCCTAATGATGATGAAATTAGCAATGAACTCTTAAATATTTTATTAGACGATTTAAATACACCGAAATTTATAACAAGCATCCATAGTCTTTATAACAAAGCCAAAACTGGAGATGCTACTGCTAAAAAAGATTTAAATTCTGCTCTTAAATTTCTTGGTCTATTTAATGAAAATCAAGAACAGTTTAATGTTTTAAGAAAAAAATCAAAACTAGATGTAAGAGAGATTGAAAAGTTAATAGAGCAAAGAAATTTCGCTAGAAAAGATAAAGATTTTAAAAAAGCTGATATAATTAGATTGGATCTTGAAAAAAATGGAATTTTAATTGAAGATCTTAATGATAAGACTCATTGGAAACATAAATAATGAGTAAAGAAAAAATCTTTATATTTGATACTACCTTAAGAGATGGAGCTCAAACGCAGGGCGTAGATTTTTCTATGGATGAAAAAAATCGGATTGCTATTGCATTATCTAAATTAGGAGTTGATTATATTGAGGCAGGATGGCCAGGAGCAAATCCAACCGACACTAATTTTTTTAACAAACCTCCAAAACTATCGAATTCAACTTTAGTTGCTTTTGGAATGACAAAGAAATCTGGTAGAAGCGCGGAAAACGATCCGGGTCTCTCTGCTATTTTAAACTCTAATACCAAGTCTGTTTGTATTGTAGGAAAGACTTGGGACTTTCACGTAGATGTAGCTTTAGGAATTTCAAAGGATGAAAATTTAGAAAATATTATTGATACTACAAAGCATTTTGTAAAAAATAATAGAGAATATATGTTTGATGCTGAACATTTTTTTGATGGGTATAAAAATAATAAAGACTATGCACTTAAATGCATTCGTTCAGCTTATGATAATGGAGCTAGATGGGTTGTCCTATGCGATACCAATGGTGGAACATTACCATTTGAAATTGAAGAAATTGTAAGCGATGTTGCAAAAATCATTCCCGGAAAGAATTTAGGAATTCACACCCATAATGACACTGAAAATGCGGTAGCAAATACACTCGCTGCTATTAAGTCTGGAGCAAGGCAAGTTCAAGGAACGTTGAACGGCTTAGGTGAGAGATGTGGAAATGCAAATATTGTATCGATTATTCCAACTTTGTTATTTAAGAAATATTTTAAAGATAAATTTGATATCTCAGTGGAAGAAACAAAAATTAAATATTTAACTGAATGTTCTAGATTATTAGATGAAATATTAAACAGAAAGCCTAATAATCATGCCGCTTATGTTGGGGCTTCAGCTTTCTCACATAAGGGCGGACTTCATGTTTCTGCTGTTGAGAAAAATCCAAAAACTTACGAACACATTGTTCCAGAATCTGTTGGTAATAAAAGAAATATTGTTGTTTCCGATCAGTCAGGAAGATCAAATATTTTATCAAGATTAGAAAAGTTAAATATTAAAATTAATAAAGACGATCCAAAAGTTCAAAAATTATTAGAACAGGTTAAGGATAGAGAATTTATTGGATATGCTTATGACGGAGCTGATGCTTCGTTTGAACTGTTAACACGAAGATTATTAGGTGAAGTACCTAATTATTTAAATATTAAAAAATATGAAGTTAAAGTTAGCAGAAGTGATGACAATGATCTTGTTAACTCTTATGCAACAGTCGTTTTGCAGGTTGATAAAAAAGATATTATTTGCGAAGGCTCAGGTAATGGACCTGTAAACGCGATTGATAATGCAATTAGAGCTAATGTAAATAAAATTGGAAAATATAGTGAATATTTAAAAGATTTAAGATTATTAGATTATAAAGTTAGAATTTTAAATACTGGAACTAATGCTATTACCCGAGTATCAATTGAGAGCACGGATAATACAGGCGACGTGTGGTTTACCATTGGAGTTTCTCCAAATATAATTGAAGCTTCCTTTAGAGCGTTAATAGATAGCATTGATTACAAACTATATAAAGACAAGGCGCCTGCAAATTTTTAATGTTATTTAAAAATATTCATTTTATTTTAGTTAGACCTCAACTTGGAGAAAATATAGGAGCAGCAGCAAGATCATTAAAAAATTTTAATTTTGAAAATTTACGATTAGTATCACCACGAGATAGCTGGCCAAACAAAAGTGCAGTATATACAGCCGTAGAAGCCAAAGATATTGTTCATAAAGCAAAATTATTTACAAATAATGATCAAGCAGTTTCTGATTTAGATTATATTTTTGCAACCACATCAAGAAGTAGATCGGTTAATAAAAAAATTATAGATTTAAATGAAGCTGTAAAAATTATAAAAAAACAAAGTATTCTTCATAAAAAAAGCGGAATTTTTTTTGGACCAGAAGCATCCGGATTGAGTAATGACGATCTTATTAATGCTAATTATTTAGTTAACATTCCAACAAGTAATAAATTTAAGTCATTAAATTTATCCCATGCAGTAACTATTTTTGCTTTTGAATTATTTATTTCTTCAAAAAAATTTGAACCTATCGTTAAGAATTTATACAGAAGTGAGGATGCAAAAAAGAAAGAAGTTAATGCTTTTTTAGATTTTTTAATATCTCATTTAGATAAGGTAGGTTTTTTGAAACCAGCGGAAAAAAAACAACAAATGATTAGAAGTGTTAAAAATATTTTTCATCGAAGTTCACTTTCTACGCAGGAAATAAGAACTTTATCAGGAGTTATTAGTTCTTTAATTAAATATAAAGAATGAGAGTAACATTGACTAAAAGAATGAGGGTTATTATAACAAGGCACTTTAAAATATGACAAAAAGAATAAATTCTACTCATAAAGTTGATAGACGACTTGGTGTAAACCTTTGGGGAAGACCAAAAAGTCCTTTCAACACTAGAGCATATCGTCCAGGGCAACACGGACAAAGAAGCAAAGGAAAACCTTCAGATTACAATATTCAATTACAGGCTAAACAAAAATTAAAAGGTTATTATGGCAATATGAGCGAAAGGCAATTTAGAAATCTTTTT
>ERZ767310.2161-NODE-2161-length-10505-cov-4.075215_pt1 | contig 10505 bp, 10 predicted proteins | sample MGYA00374954_ERZ767310 | MGnify/ENA primary metagenome ERZ767310 (study PRJEB28948, sample SAMN06267188) | marine metagenome | isolation source: Columbia River Estuary | place: USA:Columbia River Estuary, USA | collected 2013-07-23 ...
GCGGCGCCTGGATCAAGGGCAAATATATCCCCTCGATTCTGGCGGCGATTGGCGGCGTTTTGGAAACCCATATGGTGGCGATCGGATTTTTGGAAGGCGAAGGGCTGGGGCTCAAGCAAGATCCGCAGGCCGTGATGCCGGCAGGGGCCTCGGGCAAGGGCAAAGCCTGTTCCAGCTGTGGGCAATATGATTTGCGCATGGTGGAAGGCTGCATGACCTGCGCCAGTTGCGGCTATTCCAAATGTGGCTGAGTTACTGTGGTTCTCGCTTTGATGTTTGAGGCGAGTTAGCGCGGTTCTGCCAATCAGCAATGCGCAAACTCACGGCCCAGTGCGCTGTGTTCAGGCGCGCTAATATCAAAGCGCCGGTTTGCCCTGCCCTAAAACGGCCATTATTCTTTGCTTTAACTGATGCGTTTTTAACGAGTGTTGGTTTATGCGGTATATTTTCATCTTGGCGCTTTGCGCATTAATGGGTTGCGAGGAAAAAGAGGTAATCGAACCTTTGGCCATTACGCCGTCCGGTTGGCCCGAGGCTATTTTTAAAAACAAAAGCCGAAAATCGCTATCCGAAACCTTTGCTGTTCATTGCGCTAAGCTTGGCGCGACGATTGTCGAAGAATCCGAAACCCGCGTGAAATGCGATGAAAATATTTCCGAAGGCGTGAAAAGCTGGGGCCGCGCGTTTCTGGGCACGGGCCATTCCAGCGATATCCATGCGTATATTCAATTTAATCTGATCAAACGCGGCGCGGATACGCATGTGCAAGTTCTGAATTGGATGCAGCTGCAAATGCCAGGGGGGCAGATCCGGCGCAAAGACTATAATACGCCTTATTACAATAATGATGCGCAAGCCTATTTGTATATAATTGGGGGGCAGCCGGTTTAGCCGCCCTGCGGTTTTGGACTGGCCCCGAAATGCTGACGCATCGGGCGATCCAATTGCCCCGCCATTATGCCACCCTTTACCACATCCAAAATGGTGATCTCCAAGCCTTGGCCATCGGCGCTGGGGCGCGACTCGACCTCTGTATGCGAGGCTTGATTGTAAATATTTACCTTCATCCCGCCCAGCGCTTGCGCGCCGCTGCTGCTGCCCACCAGCCCGCCGGTTGCAAGCCCGCCTAACGCCTTTTTCAAACTGGCCTTTCGCGGCGCTGCAAATTACAACACAGCATGGCTAAACACACGGAAGATTTCAAAATTGAGGCGCTGCTTGAGTGCAGGCTTTGCGCAGATCAATTCGCCGCAACGCAAAATGCGCATCAGCCAAGGCCGGTTTTTCAGGGCAATCCGCGCGCGAAAATTTTAATCGCAGGGCAGGCGCCGGGCGCGCGGGTGCATCGCTCGGGCGTTCCGTTTAGCGATCCCTCGGGTGATCGATTGCGGGCGTGGATGGGGCTTGCGCCCGACCAATTTTATGATCCAGAGCGTATTGCGATTTTACCAATGGCGTTTTGCTTTCCGGGCTATTCCGCGCAAGGCGCCGATTTGCCACCGCCCAAAATCTGCGCGGCCACGTGGCGCGCGCAAATGCTTGCCCGTTATCCAAACCTCGAACTGCAGCTTCTGGTGGGGGGCTATGCGCAGAAATGGCATTTGAACACCAAGGCCAGTTTGGGGCAGGTGATGGCGCAGTGGCGCCGCGACCTACCGGCAATTTTACCCTTGCCGCACCCGTCCTGGCGCAATAATGCGTGGCTCAAGAAAAACCTGTGGTTTGAAGCCGATCTGCTGCCCGAGTTGCAGCGGCGCGTGAAGGAGCTGATGCGATGAGCGTTGAAACGCCGCTTGATCGGGCGCATGCCAAGATGCAATCTGCATCTGACCAAGATGCGGCGCGATTGGGCTTTTATGAGCGGCTGGCGGATGCCGAATTGTTTTTGCTGCTGACGCAGCCGCCGGTTGGAGAAGCGGTAGAGCCAGAGATTTTCGATCTGCAAGAGCATTCTTATGTTTTGGTTTTTGACCGTGAAGACCGACTGTCAGAATTTACCGGCCAAATTTCACCCTATGTGGCGCTTTCCGGGCGCGCGGTTATCGCGATGCTGGTGGACCAAAAGCTTGGCCTTGGGGTGAATTTAGACGTGGCCCCCTCGCAAATGCTTTTGCCGCCCGAGGCGATTGGCTGGTTGTCGCAAACATTGGCGCAAACAGCCGAGGAAGTCTCGCTGCAGCCTATGGCGTTTTATACGCCCTCCGATATTCCGCAAGCGGTCTTGGAAAGTTTGGATAGCAAATTGGTGTCTGCGGCGGGTCTGGTGAAACAGGTTTGGCTGACCTCTGTGACCTATGCGGGGGATCAAAGGGGCCATCTTTTGGCGTTTATTGACGCGGTTGCCGGGGCCGAGCCAGCGCTGACAACGGCGGCGCAAGAGGCGCTGACCTTTTCTGGTATCGAGGCGGGCAGCATCGATGTGGGGTTTTTCACCTCAGAGGATAAAGTGTATAAAACCTTATCGGCGCATGGGCTTAGGTTTGATTTACCGCAGCCAGAGCCAGCGGTGGCGCAAAACCCATCAGCGCCGGGCCGCGACCCCGCCAAGCCGCCGATTTTGCGTTAAGCGGGCTTGGGGCTCTGCGTCACCCATTTGACATCGCTTAAAAAAATATATCCGGCCCCGTAAATGGTTTTGATCAGCTGCGGGTTTTTTGGGTCTTCACGCAATTTTGTGCGCAATCGCGAGATCCGAACATCCATCGCCCGATCGAAACTTTCACTGGCCCCGCCGCCCAGCGTTTCCTGCATTTGGGCGCGGCTTATCAAGCGCTTGGGGCTTTGTAAAAACATTCGTAACACTTCGGATTCAGCGTGTGAAAAGGGGGTTTCAAGCCCATTTTCATCTTCCAGACTATAGCGATCGAAATGCGCCACCCAAGTTGAAAAATAGGCGCTGGTACCTGTATGCGCGCCGGTGCGATCTTGGCGCAGGCGGGCGCGAATGCGCGCCACCACTTCGGCCGGATCGAACGGCTTGATGATGTAATCATCCGCGCCCAACTCTAAACCTGTAACCCGATCTTGAACCTGCGCGCGCCCAGAAATAATGATCACCACCGCCCCTTTTTCAAGCGCCAAGCGATGCACCAGCGTTAACCCGTCGCGGTCAGGCAGGCTGAGATCTACCAAACAGACATCGGGTGTGGCCGTTTTCAGCGCGGCTTCAAATTCGGTGGCGCGCGAAAAACTAATGGTGCGAAACCCGGCATCCTCTAAGGCTTTGACCAACATGGCTCTGATTTCAGGTTCATCATCGAGAATAGACACCAAAGGAAGAGTCATAAAGAGGGCCCGCCGGATAAAATCGTTTCAAGGGTGCGTTGTGAAAACGGTTTGGACAAAACGGGCGCTAAAGTCAAAGCATCTTGATGCAATGGATCTGCAATCGGCAGCGATGTCATGAAAATCAATTCAGCCGATGGGTGCGGGCGCGCTTTGGCAAGCGCGGTGCCGTTTTCATCACCCTCAAGGTTTAAATCGCATAAAATCAGCGCAATATCGGGCAAGTTTTGGCACAGGTCTAAGGCTTCGCTGACCGAGCTGGCTTCAATTACCAAATGCCCAAGATCCGTCAGCATGACGCGCATATCTTTTCGCAAACTGGGATCATCTTCAACAATCAAGACCATCGCTTTATGGGGCATTGCGGGCACTTTTCGCAGCGGTAAGCGCAATTGTGCACGGGCACCAGAAAAGCTATTGCTAAGCCGCAAATCACCCCCGGCGAGCTTGGCGGCATCATAAACCATGGTCAGACCAAGCCCGTTCCCATCAAGGCCTTTGGTCGTGTAAAACGGGTCTAAGGCGTGCTTTAAGGCTTTTGCGCTAAATCCAGATCCTGAATCCGTGACGATAAAATCGAGCCAGATATCCGCCACAGGGCGGATTGAAAGCTTGATCCGCCCTCCCGCGCCACAAGCGTCTTTGGCATTTAGAATTAGATTGAGCAGCGCATCCTGAAGCATCCCAGAATCAAGAAAATACGCTTCATCCGGCACTGTGTTGTGGATTTTCAAAATGATGCTTTTGGGCAGCGCAGCCTCAGCCAATGGAAGCAGTTTTTCAAGAAGCGCCTCAATATGCGTTGGTGTCGGGTTTAAATTGCGGGTTCCTGTCATGTCGCCAATCGTGTTCAGCAGGCTTCCGCCGCGGGTTGCCGCAGTTTTGGTGGCCTCGATCAAGGCCAGTGATTCTGCATCATGCACGCGGCTGGTGAGCCGACTTTGTGCGCCCAAAATAATGGTAAGGAGGTTTGCAAAATCATGCGCCAAACCGCTGGTCAGCTGAGCGGCAAGTTCGCGTTTGGCGACCTGTTGCAAGGCGTTGCGCGCTTGCGTTTCCTCGGTGATATCCATCGACAGGATATAAGCGCCTTCGATGCCCGTTTCTTTTACATCAGGCGTGAAGGCCACGCGAATGCGCCTGGCGCTGAGATCATCGGTGAATTCCAGCACGCTTGGAGTTCCCAAAAACGCTTCGCGTAATTTTGGCGAAATTTGGTTATAGGTGGGCGCGCCGAGCACCTCGGAAATAGGCCGGCCAATAATGTCATTCGGTCTGTCCGGCAACACCATAGATAGACGCCGATTGGAATACCGATAGCGCCCCTGGCGATCCACATGCGCCACATGGGCCGGAATCATTTCGCTTGTCAGGCGAGTGCGCGATTCGATTTCTGTAAGTTCGCGCTTGGCTTCCTCGAGCGCTGCGATACTGGACTCTAATTGCCGATTTTTCGCGGCCAGTTCCTCTGAATAGGATAAAAGCTGGTCTGAAAGCTCTTCAGAGCGCAGGCGCAATAAGTTTTCTTGTTTTTTTGTTTGGGTTATGTCGGTGTAGACGGTGACCCAACCGCCTTGCGGCAAAGGGGCGCCTTCGATGCTGATCACTTGCCCATTGGCGCGGATACGTTCTACGTAATGCGGCTCGAAGGCCTTTGCGATATCAACCTTTTCCTGAATAAAGGCTTCCGCATTTTCAACATCACCATATTCTCCGCTTTCAACCAAATAGCGGATCGTGTCTTCAAATTTAGCGCCCGGTGTTGTTAGGGATTTAGGGAGGTTAAACATTTCCCCGTGGCGTTGATTGCACAAAGCAAGCTCAAGATCTTTGTTATAGATCGACAGCGCTTGTTGAATCAAATTTAGCCCCGCCTGCGTCATGGCATTGGGATCGGTAAAGCGCTGCTCCATGGTGATGTCCTTCGGTTACGCCAAAGGGAAACGTGAAACATGCGAAAAAACAAGGGGCTGCTCAAAAAAAACTACTGATTGAAACAATTTGTAAGATTTCAGAAATTATCAAGAAACGATTGTCGCGCAGGGTTCTGTTTGAACAGAAAAGACGGCAAAAGCCGCAGCCCTGTTCGCAAGGGAGGATAAACATTTTGACACAGACGTCACAGGCGCTTGATGATCTGCGCTCTTTGCCGCATTTGCTACGCAGAAATGCCAGCCGGTTTCCTGATCGCCCTGCCTTGCGGGAGAAGGAATTGGGTATTTGGCAAACCTGGACATGGGCGCAGGCCGAGCGCGAGATCACGAATATGGCATTGGGCTTGATTGAGCTTGGCGTCAAAGAGGGCGATTATGTTGCTGTGATCGGGCGCAATCGCCCCTATATTTACGGATCACTTGTGGCCGTTCAAATGGCGGGCGCTGTGCCCGTGCCGCTCTATCAAGACGCTGTGGCCGAAGAAATGTCGTATGTTTTAGAACATTGTGGCGCGCGGTTTGTGATTGCAGGCGATCAAGAGCAGGTTGATAAAGTTCTTGAAATTCAAGATGATTTAAAGGATTTTGAACATCTCATTTATCTCGATGCGCGGGGCATGCGCAAATACGATCACAGCAGATTGCATGATTTAAGAGCGCTGCAGCAAAGCGGTCTGGCTGCGGCTGACGGTTTGCAAAAAGAGCTCGATTCCCGTGTTGAGGCGCAAACCTTTGAGACAACATGCGTGATGCTTTATACATCAGGCACGACGGGTAAGCCCAAAGGGGTTGTGTTAAGCAACCGAAATATCATTATTTCGGCAAAGAATGCCTGTGAATTTGATGGGCTGAAGGAAACCGATAGCTTGCTGTCTTATCTGCCGATCGCGTGGGTGGGCGATTTCATTTTCTCGGTCGGGCAATCTTATTATGCGGCCTTGTGCATAAATTGCCCTGAAAGCCAGGAAACGGTTCTGTCTGATTTGCGTGAAATCGGACCTAGCTATTATTTTGCGCCGCCGCGGGTTTTTGAAAGCATGCTCACGTCGGTGGTGTTGCGGATGCAGGATGCAAGCCGCATCAAGCAAGGCCTGTACCGATATTTCATGGCGCACGCCAGCAGGGTGGGTCAGGATATTCTGGATGGCAACGCGGTTTCGGCTTTGGATCGCTTGACCTATCTGATTGGTGATGCGGTCATTTACAGCCCACTTAAAAACGCGCTTGGGCTTAGCCGGGTGCGCGTTGGATATACCGCAGGCGAGGCTATCGGGCCTGAAATATTTGATTTCTTCCGCTCTATGGGGATCAATCTGAAGCAGCTTTATGGGCAAACGGAAGCGTCGGTTTTTGTAACTGTCCAACCTGATGGGCAAGTTTATTCGGATACGGTTGGGGTGCCCGCGCCGGATGTTGAAGTGAAAATCGCGGAGAGTGGAGAGGTGTTCTATCGATCGCCTGGGGCCTTTGTCGAATATTATAAAAGCCCTGAAAGTACGGCCGAAACGAAAGATCCCGAAGGTTGGGTGGCCACGGGGGATGCGGGCTTCTTTGATCCTGACAATGGTCATCTTAGAATTATTGATCGCGCAAAAGACGTTGCTAAAATGACTGATGGATCAATGTTTGCGCCGAAATATGTGGAAAATAAACTGAAATTTTACCCAAATATTTTGGAATGCGTGGTGTTTGGTGCGGGGCGAGATCGGTGCATGGCCTTCGTGAACATCGATCTGGCCGCTGTTGGAAATTGGGCCGAGCGCAATAATATTGCCTATTCAAGCTATCAGGAATTGGCGGGCCACCCAGAGGTGCTGCGCGTCATCGAGGGCCATATCGAAGAGGTGAATGTTAAAGTTGCGCAGGATGCGATGTTGTCGGGCTGCCAAGTACATCGGTTTTTGGTGCTTCATAAAGAGCTGGATGCGGATGATGGGGAAATGACCCGCACGCGCAAAGTGCGCCGCAAGGTGATTTCAGAAAAATTCTCGGATCTGGTTGAGGCGCTTTATAACGGCGCTCAGGATGTGTTTACCGAAACAGAGGTCACCTATGAAGATGGACGAAAAGGTAAAATTTCGGCCACTCTGGAAATTCGAGATGTCAAAACCGTAGCGGTCTCGGGCCGCATCGCGGCAGAATAGGGCGGGCAGAGGTGTTGGATAGTCAGGTAACGCAAACCACGGCTGATGGGCGTAAAATCGGCGGTGTCATGATGGAAATGAAAAATATCACCCTGCGCTTCGGAGGCGTGGTGGCGATCAAAGATATTTCATTTGATATTCTTGAAGGCGAGATCCGCGCCATTATAGGGCCCAACGGCGCCGGTAAATCATCAATGCTTAACGTGATTTCTGGATTTTACCATCCGCAAGACGGTGAAGTTTGGTTTCATGGGAAAAAACGGCCTGCGGTGAAACCTTATGAAGTGGCCCGGCAGGGCATCGCGCGCACATTTCAAAACATTGCGCTGTTCGAAGGGATGACGGTGCTGGACAATGTGATGACGGGCCGGTTGACGCAGATGAAATCGGGCGTGTTTCAACAAGCGCTTTGGTGGGGTGCTGCCGAGCGCGAAGAGCTGGAAAATCGAGAGATCTGTGAAAAGGTAATTGATTTCTTGGAAATTCAATCGATCCGCAAAACCCCTGTGGCGCGTTTGCCTTATGGTTTGAAAAAGCGCGTAGAGCTGGCCCGTGCGCTGGCCTCTGAGCCAAAGCTGCTGCTGCTTGACGAGCCGATGGCCGGCATGAATGTGGAAGAAAAAGAAGATATGTCGCGCTTTATTCTGGATGTGAATGACGAATTTGGCACTACGATTGCGCTTATTGAACATGATATGGGCGTGGTGATGGATTTGTCTGATCGCGTGGTCGTGATGGATTATGGGCGCAAAATTGGCGATGGCACACCGGATGAGGTGCGCAACAATCAAGACGTGATTGATGCGTATTTAGGGGTGAGCCATGATTGAGACCTGCGCGCGATTGGATGCCATGAAACCGATGTGTAACTTTGCACAGTCTGAAAGGACAATCTGATGCCAGAACAGGTGATTTTTGGAATGGAAGTGTTTTTGAACGGCCTGATGGCGGGCGTTCTCTATGCTTTAGTGGCGCTGGGGTTTGTGTTGATTTACAAAGCATCGGGCATTTTCAACTACGCTCAGGGCGTTATGGCGCTGTTTTCAGCCATGACCTTGGTGGGCATGATGAACGGGCAAGTGCCCTTCAGCCATTTGATCAACGCTGTGTTTGGCACCGATATCCATCATTTCGGTTGGCATTTACCCGCGCTTATCGGAATTTTGCTGACCATGGCGATTATGGTCTTGCTCGCCTGGCTTGTTCAAAAAATCATTTTCAAACATTTGGTCAATCAGGAACCGATTATCTTATTCATGGCAACGATTGGTCTGGCCTATTTCATGGAAGGTTTTGGCGACCTGATGTGGGGGGGAGAGATTAAAAAGCTAGATGTTGGCATTCCCCAAGGGATCAATCTTTGGATAGATGAAGCGACGTATAATATATTTGATTACGGCTTTTTCATCGACAATCTGGATATTTTTGCAACCATCGTTGCCGCTATTCTGGTTTTGGCATTGGTCGCCTTCTCTCAATATACGAAACAGGGCCGCGCGATGCGCGCCGTGGCCGATGATCACCAGGCGGCCTTGTCGGTTGGAGTGTCTTTGAATTTTATCTGGGTAATGGTCTGGTCGCTGGCTGGATTTGTGGCTCTGGTTGCCGGAATTATGTGGGGCACAAAATCCGGGGTTCAATTCTCGCTTTCTTTGATCGCGTTGAAAGCCTTGCCGGTGTTAATGCTGGGGGGGTTCACGTCAATCCCGGGGGCGATCGTGGGCGGTTTGATCATCGGTGTGGGCGAGAAAATGTTTGAGTTTCTGGTTGGCCCGTTGATCGGGGGCGCAACTGAAAATTGGTTTGCTTATGTTTTAGCCCTGTTGTTTCTCGTCTTTCGGCCACAAGGCCTATTTGGCGAAAAAATTATCGAAAGGGTTTAAATCATGTTGTATCGCGAAGCCGGTGATTTCAAAACCACCTATAAAGAAGACAACCAAACCTTTCCGATCAAATTTGACCGTTACCGGTATTATTTTGTTTTGATCGTGGCCTTTTTGATTATCCCGTTTTGGATAAATGATTATTGGGTGAATGCAATTTTCCTACCCTTCCTGATCTATTCGATTGCCGCGATTGGGTTAAATATCTTGGTAGGTTATTGTGGGCAGGTTTCGCTGGGAACTGGCGGGTTTATGGCGGTAGGCGCCTATGCGGTGTATAAATTAATGACGGCTTTTCCAGATGTGAGTATTATGATCCACGTCGTGCTGGCAGGTGCGATCACCGCTTGTGTGGGTGTGTTATTTGGGCTGCCCTCGCTGCGGATCAAAGGCTTTTACCTTGCCGTCGCAACATTGGCGGCGCAATTTTTCCTCGTCTGGATATTTAACCGGGTTCCTTGGTTTTATAATTATTCAGCCTCAGGGCAGATCAATGCGCCCGAGCGCACATTTTTTGGCGTACCCGTCACCGGGGCCAATGCCGATAGCTGGGCGACCTATCTCTTTTGCTTAATCATCTTAACCGTCTGTGGCATTGTCGCCCGCAATTTGACGCGAGGCTCGATCGGTCGAAAATGGATGGCGATCCGGGATATGGATATTGCGGCCGAGATCATTGGAGTGAACCCGCTCAGCGCAAAACTTTCGGCTTTTGCGGTCAGTTCTTTCTTCATTGGCATATCCGGGGCGTTGTTTTTTGGGGTGTATCTGGGGGCTGTTGAAGTGGGCGAAGCCTTTGGGATCAATAAATCCTTTTTGGTGCTGTTCATGATCATTATTGGCGGGCTTGGATCAATTTTTGGCAGCTTTGCAGGCGCTGCATTTCTCGTACTTTTGCCGGTCTTATTGAAAAATCTGTTTGTAGCCGGTTTGGGCTGGCAACCAGATCTCGCCACGCATCTTGAGTTTATGATCGTCGGTGGCTTGATCATTTTGTTCTTGGTGGTTGAGCCGCATGGCATCGCTCAATTATGGCGGCTTGCAAAAGAAAAACTGAGACTTTGGCCGTTTCCGTATTAAGCGTTCAAAGGAGAAATTACCATTGAGGCTCTCGCCTCTAAAAGACCAACGTCGGATAAAAATGGGAGGAAAACCGATGAAATTTAAACTTCTAGCTGCTGCAGTAAGCAGTATAGCTATGGCAACCCCGGTCCTTGCAGATTTGGTTTTGCCGTGGATGTCATATCGTACTGGACCCT
>ERZ767310.2168-NODE-2168-length-10487-cov-4.749521_pt1 | contig 10487 bp, 10 predicted proteins | sample MGYA00374954_ERZ767310 | MGnify/ENA primary metagenome ERZ767310 (study PRJEB28948, sample SAMN06267188) | marine metagenome | isolation source: Columbia River Estuary | place: USA:Columbia River Estuary, USA | collected 2013-07-23 ...
GGTGAAGTACTCCCCTAAAGTTACACCACCACCGAAATTCGCTGCGGTGTAAAAGAGAGCTGCCCCGTTCTGCAGATAAAGCCCTATGTCAGAGCTCAGATCTTGAAAATCAATCAACTTATTGTAACCGCCCAGACTGTCGTTTACCCTCAAACGCATTTCTATAGCGTAATTACTCGTATCTCCCAACGCGTTGTTTAGTCTCAGTCCCTGATTCAAATCGAAGTTATACATACCAAAGCTTATTGACCCACCACTTGCTACCAAATTATCACCATTGCCAAGCGTGTCAGTATAATCACCATCGAAGTCATAACTTTTAATCAAAGCTGAATGAACAGGGGCACTCATTGTGACAGCTATGAAAACTAAAACTATTAGATAACGCATCATCATTGTCCTATCTTTTACTAGGTTATTTGTGTGCGTTGTTTTATGCATAAAGTAAGCCAAAAAAATATACTCATTAATATCAATAAGTTAAACCAACATGAAACTGTAGAATTAATGTCGTGTAAAGAATTTCGACTAAATGTGATTTAAATTTCCTATTCTCAACGCTGCGACTGTGACTAGTAACTTTAGCCGTATCACAGAATCTCAATTTATCGTTTCATATGGGGTGCAATACCACCTTCGATTGTGCCAGAACATAAATCTCATATGGTCAATCTGACGCTAGTGTTATGTTTCACCGCGACTGGCCGACAACTACAAGCCATTAATCTCTGTAGTGAGGTGCTGTGAAGTCGAGCTCAGGTCCTTCGGGGATAATATGCGGTGGCCTACTACCGAAATAAATGCCCTTGATAGCATCAATATCGACTGTTTCTGCCACGCCGGATTGTTGATACAAATCCCTGGTGTAAGGCCACAGATGACGATAATCACTTATCCGCCGCTTGTTACAATTAAACTGACTGTAATACGCAACATCGAATCGAATCAGCGTCGCAAACAGCCGCCAATCAGCTTCCGTAATCTCTTCCCCACAGAGATATCGTTGGTGACTGAGCAATGCATCGAGATCATCCAGAGTCGCAAACAATAATTCATAAGCTTGATTGTATGCTTCTTGTGATTGAGCGAACCCACAGCGGTATACACCATTATTCACCGTCGTATATATGCGTTCGTTTAAGCGGTCAATCTGACCTGCATATTTTGGGATGTAGTATCGTGTAGGCGTGACCCCTTGAAGATCATCAAATTCAGCATCAAACATGCGAATGATATCAGCTGACTCATTATTCACTATCGTGCCTGTCGACTTGTCCCATAACACGGGTACCGTGCAACGACCGGTAAAGTTATTATCCGCCGCTGTGTAGACGTCATGGATATGGCTTGCGGCTAGCAGAGGCTCGCCTTTTTCGCCGAAAGTCCAACCCTCTTCGCCCATGGCCGGCAACGTGTATGAGATGGAGATATAGGGTGCTAAATTTTTGACAGATCGATAGAGCATCGTCCGGTAGGCCCAGGGGCAACCGGCGTTAACAAACAAATGATATCGATCCTCTGCCACCGGGTGTTGGTCACTGCTTTTCGAAATAACGTCCCGAAAGGGAGATCGCGTTCTTATAAATTCACCGTCGGCATTCGTTCTGCGGACTTCTTCGCTCTGCCAACGTCCCTCAACCAACATACCCATCGTTAACTCCGATTCATCTTATGAAAATCATTCATATCGCCAAATATTACATAACCGGGGTACCAAGGTAACCCTACTCATTGCAAAATTGCCTTGCTGGCACCATCACTTTGAGAAGAAATTGCATGGGTGTTTAATGATTCGCAAGGCTTACGCGGTATTTCACAGCAGCATTGTTATGCTTGCACTTTGCGGCTTGCAAACTGTATAAAATATCTAACGCGTAGATCGCGAGAACCATGTAATCATTGAAACTAGGAACGATAAAAGCATGAACGCGCAAAACAATCGATTTGATGGGCTTTCTATCGCTTTTCACTGGGTGGTAGCCATCGCTTATTGGGGCTTGTTCGCACTGGGTGCTTATATGGTGACCCTCGGCTACTATGATCCGCTATATACGACATTACCGTATTGGCACAAAGGGCTTGGGGTCATGCTGATCTTTGTGGTGCTTGCCCGCCTCATCTGGCGTTTATTCTCAAGCCGGCCTGATCCGCTGCCTGAACATAAAAGATATCAAGTCATCGGCGCTCGCTTTGCGCAATGGAGCATGAGTATTGGCCTGATTATTGTGCTTGTATCCGGATATCTGATCACAACTTCAGCGGGTGCCGGTATTGATGTGCTAGGCGTGTTTACGCTGGCTGCCATAGATACCAGTTTGAACAATCAGGAGGATCTAGCGGGTCTTGTGCACTGGGTTGCCTCCTATATCGTTTTGGGATTAGCTACCATCCATGGCCTTGCTGCGCTAAAACATCATTTTATCGACAAGGATAAAACCCTGAAGCGAATATTGCCGGCGTTCCAAAGCGACAATTAAGCTCAACCAATCAATCACTAATAAGGAAGATCCATGAACCTGCTTAAACTCTTCACTGCCACCGCACTTATCTTTGGCATCGTTTCAACAAGCACGGCTGCCGACTATGTTATCGATAAACCCGGCCAACACGCATACATCACATTCAAGGCTAGCCATCTTGGCTTTTCCTATATCATTGGTCATTTTGAGGATTTTGAGGGGAAATTTACCCACGACGCCACTAACCCGGCAAACTCCTCTGCGAGTATTACCATCCAGACGAACAGTCTAGACAGCGACCATGCGGAAAGAGACAAACACCTTAAAGGTGCCGATTACTTTGATGCAGCAAAGTACCCGGAAATCACTTTTGTCAGCACGGGTTATTCCGGCGGTGAAGAGGCTGGCAAATTAGCAGGCAACGTAACTATTCACGGCATCACAAAAGCTGTAGAACTTGATGTCAACCACATTGGTGAAGGTAAAGACCCTTGGGGTGGCTATCGAAGCGGGTTCGAAGGGACTGTTATGTTGGCTGCGGGTGATTTTGGCCTACCAGCATGGATCGGTGACGTCGAGGTCGTTGTTATCGTGGAAGGTGTTCGGCAATAAGCCTGCGCACGGGGTGACTCAAGCGGTCTCGGTCACCCTGTTACGCCCAGCGGACAATGCCGCCAAACCAAACCGGATATCTCGGGTTGATCTTGGGTTGGGAGTTACCTTTTCAATCGATCTTTGAAACGACGCATGCCACCTAACCACCTGTCATAGTCATTGGCCTTACGTTGAAAGTAGGTCTCTACTTCAGGGTGTGGTAGCACGAGAAACCGCCCTTCTTCCATCGCTTCAATACAGGCATCAGCGACAAACTCCGGTTCAAGCACACCATCAGCACTCGCTTGAGTCGAGTTTGGTCGCTTTGCAGCGGGACCCAAAATGTTTGTTCTCACGGCCTGGGGACACAACACTGAAACGCCGATGCCTTGATCGGCATAATTGATTGAAATCCACTCTGCCAGCGCAACAGCCGCATGTTTGGAAACCGCATAGGGGCCGGAGTTTATTTGTGTGAGCAAGCCCGCAGCAGAAGCCGTACTCAAAAGATAACCCCCACCTCGTTGCACCATACCAGGCACCACAGCCCTCGCAGCTGCCAGATGCGACCAGGTATGAACATTCATCATTCGCTGCCAATCTTCTGTTGCCAAACTTAGCCCACCAGACTGCCCATAACCTGCATTTGATACAAAAATATCAATACCACCAATGGTTGCTTCGGTCTCAGCGACCAACGCCTCAATCGCAGCCTCATCGCCCACATCCAGAGCAGCGGATGTACCAGCCTTACCGATCATCTCAGCAGTTTCCGCAGCGTTGTCTGCGTTTAAGTCGGTGCATACGACGGCTCGCGCACCTTTTTCCGCGAAACGAATAGCCAGCGACCTGCCAATACCTGAGCCCGCGCCCGTTACAACCGTGATCTTGTCTTGCAGCATGCCGCGTTCCCCTCAATGATTAAGCTATGACCTGTTTAGCGACATACTACCAACTTATCTGGGACAACGGACAAGAAAAACTGTTGTGTTAACGGCATTTTGCAGAATGACCGTTGAATAGTATCCTCCAGAAACAGAACTCATCTAACAGGTAAACAAATATGGCAACCGGGTCATCAATTGAAGGCAAACTTGAGGGGAAAAATGTTGTTATCACAGGCGCGGGCTCCGGTATTGGTGCCAGTGTTGTCGCCGCATCAGTGAAACAAGGGGCCAAAACTATTGGACTCGACATTGATGCCACCCGGGGCAAACAGATTGTAGAAACAGCCGGAGGAATCTTTTATCCATGTGACGTGAGCCAGAATGCGTCTTGGGAAGTCATCACCAAATCGCTGGCATCTACCATTGGTCACATTGACCACCTGCACCTCAACGCAGGCATACAGATAGCGCCGCCCGATGCCGCGCTTCAGGAGTACAAGTTTGGATCATTGAGAATTGATCGTTATCGGAAAATGATGGGCGTCAATGTGGATGGTGTCGTTCTCGGGTTACACCACTTACTACCGCTTATGAAGCGAGGTGGCAGCATCGTTGTTACCGGATCTCTTGCTGGCGTTGTGCCTTATGACATCGATCCACTTTATGCGATGTCGAAGCATGCCGTTACCGGACTTGTCAGAAGTTTAAAATGGGAACTGCGTGAACAAGGTCTGCGTATCAATGCACTCTGCCCCGGGGGAATTGACACCGGTATCATCCCAAATGATCAGCGCACTGATGAGGCAATATTTATGCATCCAGATCATGTCGCAGGCGAGGTAATGGCGCTATTCGAAACAGCAGAGAGTGGTGCAACATGGGCTAAGGTGGCAACATCAAAACCGGCTTACATTATGTACCCACCGGGAAAACGGCGAGACTAATGAAGTGGTGTAGACATTGCCTTGAAGGTGGAGCAATTCTTAAAATTGTTTCACGCCTTGGTCAGCGACTGATCAGCACGCATTGATTCCAGCATGTTTCCGATCGCCTTAGTCCAGCGAGGGTGCGTCAACACCCAGAACTTGTCATGCGCTATCGCGTCAATCACCATCTCACCAACTTCATCGGGATCAAGTCCAATTTCCGCCATAACAGCCTCCATTCTGTCCCCTGTATTCTGGCCTTTTACGCTTTTATGTTTGGGTGTTTGAACAGTTCCGTCAGGATTTTCGGGACGATATTCAACCGAGTGTGAACTGATATTTGTTTTGATAGGTCCCGGGCACAATACAGACGCAGTCACAGCACTTTTCTTGGCTCGCAGCTCCCGTTCCAAGGTCGCCATCAACGCAACAACCCCGTGCTTCGCCACGTTGTATGCACCCATTTTTCGACCGGCGATAAGCCCTGCCATAGAAGAGGTGCTGTTGATATGCCCTTCCTCCTGTTGTTCGATCAGTGGCAGGAAAGTTTGAACGCCATAGATTGGCCCCCAGAGATCCACATCAATAATCCACTTCCAGTCTTGTAATTTCATCTTATGCGTGGGGGTTGGGATGCCCACGCCGGCATTGTTACACAGCACGTGCACCGCGCCGTAGGTCTCCATCGTAAAGTCAGCAAGCGCTTCGACATCTTCGAGCCGGGACACGTCACACAACTTTGTCACGACATCTATATTCAATCCTCTGAATTCAGCCGCGGCGGCCGACATTGCATCCTGATCCAAGTCGGCAATCACTAGTTTCATTTGACGCTTTGCGAAAGCCCGAGCCATCCCCAAACCGATACCACTCGCGCCGCCGGTTATCACCGCAACACGACTCTCAAAATTTTTCATTTTCTACCTTCTATCACTCAGGATCAGTGTTCACCATACAGCAGGGGGACTAAAACACAAAAATGGGCTTGCCTCTCTTACTCGCTTAGCGATAGTCTCTTTGATAATAAAACTTTAAGGAATCCAGTATCGTGCGAAATGAGCAGGCCTACTACGATGAAATCAAGAAAAAATTCGCCGAAGAAAGAGAAATACGGGTCAACTTCCGACCTGAGGGCACCGCTCAATTCACTTCTGAATTTACCGGAGAACTGGAGAAATACGCGGTTGACCCTTACGCCGAAGAGCGGGTTGAACGCGAACCGATAACCGATACGGTAGAATGTTTGTTTATCGGCGGTGGTTTCTCCGCCCTGTTAACCTCAGCGCGGCTACGAGAACGTGGGGTAGAAAGTATACGAATCGTTGAGCGCGGCGCTGATGTCGGTGGCACCTGGTACTGGAATCGATATCCCGGTGTTGCCTGTGACGTCGTTTCCTACGACTATTTGCCATTGCTCGATGAAATGAACTATGTGCCTAAAAATCACTATTCACGTGGTGATGAAATTCTCGAGCATTGCCAGGCCATTGCGAACAAGTATGACCTCTATGATCTTGCGGTTTTCCAGACCACCGTCACCTCTACAACCTGGTTAGCATCAGAACAAATGTGGGAACTGAAAACCGACCGTGGCGATGTCATGAAAGCTCGCTTTGTGATTTGTGCCAATGGCACCTTGTCAAAACCCAAGCTCGCAAAAATTGAAGGCATCAATGACTTCAAGGGTAACTCCTTTCACACCTCCCGCTGGGACTACGATTTTACGGGACAGGACCTGTCGAATCTTAAAGACAAGGTTGTAGGTATCATCGGTACCGGCGCCACCGCGGTGCAAGCAGTCCCGGGGCTAGGCGAATCTGCCAAGGAACTCTACGTTTTCCAGCGCACACCCTCCTCAATCGATATCCGCAATGATTGGCCTACTGATCCGGATTGGGCCGCGAAGCTAAAACCAGGCTGGCAACAAAAACGCCGTGAACGAAATTTGCAGGGACCACAACTCACAGAAGAACAGAAGAAGAAACAGGCGTCTCGCACCAAAGAAGAAAAACTACGGCATCAGGAAAACAACAATATTGACTATATGATGCGTATACATGACCGCATCGAAAAGACAGTGGACGATCCCCAAACAGCCGAAGCATTAAAACCCTGGTATATGTTTATGTGCAAACGTCCCTGTTTCCACAATGACTATCTGCCAACATTCAATCGACCTAATGTGCACCTTATTGATACGCACGGCGAAGGAATCACAAAAATCACAGAGAAAGGACCTGAGTTTAAAGGTAAGGAGTACGAACTTGATCTGCTGATCTTTGCGACAGGTTTCGAAGTACAAAAAACAGGCATCTACAACCAAATAATTGGCAAAAACAATCTGGATCTCGAAGACAAATACAGCGACGGTATTCGAACATTGCTAGGTATCCATACTGAAGGCTTTCCAAACCTCTTTATCATGGGAGGGTATCAGGCATCGTTTCAGTTTAATCTAACAGATATGTTGCAAACTCAGGGCGACCATATCGCTGACTGCATTGCCTACGCCCGCGAACATGATCACAACACCATCGAACCGACCGCTGCCTCTGAAGAATGGTGGGTGCAGGAAGTGATCTCGCACCGCGGCAAGACCAAGCGAAACGAAGAGTGCACGCCGGGTTATTACAATTTTGAAGGCGAATCAAACAGACGCCAAGACGGCAACTACAACGGCGGCTTTCTTCAATATTTTAATCACATGGCCGAAGTACGCAGCAAAATGCTAAACAGCTTCATTTTCGACTAATCAAGAGCGATGCCACTGTGGCTCGCAATTGTGCTTTTATTGAACGCTAAGCGAGCATTAGGAAGCTAGACTGTTTTTCCGCTTCGGCGTTTCGCCTGTCCAACGCTGGTAAGCACGGCGAAAGTTAGACAGGTCGCTGTAACCCAGTACCATGGCGATTTCAGATACGCTATGTTGATTTTGTTTTAAATATTCTTTCGCAAGGTTACAGCGTATGTCATCTAACAGTGTCTGGAAACTGGTTTGCTCAGCAGACAAGTGTCTGCGCAAACTACGGGTACTGGTAAATAATGCTTGCGCCGTTTCATCAATGTTTGGCCAGTATCCCGGGCGAGCCAATAAGACTTTTCCTACCTTTTGACTGTAAGGTTTTTCCTTGGTTTGTTGGGCCAGTAGAATTTCGCACTGTTGTTCAAAAATTTCTGCCATCGCGTGGTTGGCAAATAATAACGGTAGTGTTAGCACGGATTTGTCGATCGACAACCTGTTGATATCAGAGCCAAAATAAACCTCCGGACCAAATAGATCGTGGTAAGCCTGTTTCCACGTGGGTGCATCATGGCAGACGTGCAAAATCACAGGAAAGGACTGTGCGGCTAACATTTGTCTTAAGCTAGTCACCATGCAGGAAAAAATAACCTCGTGGCGTAACACATCGATGTTTTCCGATTTATCCTGTTCGGAAAATATCAGGTCAACATGCACCTTATTTTCATCCTGCTTCAATTCAATAAACGCCTGACTAAATAACAAAGCCTGATATTTTAATAAGACTTCGACGGCATGCCCGATATTCTGGCTGCTTATCAGTGCTTGACCTAAAACCCCATGACTTACCAGTGTGATTTTGGCGCCAAACTGCAAGCCAAATGCTTCTTCGCCGAAGTGACCGCGTGCATTTTGTAGTAGTTCAAAAAACTTTGACTCGGGTATGCGTTGTTCAACATTTTGCAACTCATCAAGCGAAAGCCCTGTATTCTCAAGCACTTTCGATGAGGCAATACCTTGCGACTTCATCCACTGCAGTAGTACCAATGCATAGGAGTTGAAAAAGAAATAATTGTCGGTGCCACTAGCGTTGGGCATAAAAATGCAGACTTGGCCGTAAATGACCATATATTGGCTGGCAATAACCTTGCTGGCAAGACTTTAATCAATAAGATACCTCATTCGTGAGTTTTTAAAGTAAATAGAGAATGTAGATGGGAGAAATCTAGGCCATGGCAGCTATTGAATATATCGATCAAACACCAAAAGAAATCCGCTATTTTGACGAAGATCTTGGCGATATTAGCGAAGAACAGGAAAAGGACATCACTGATTCAGTGGCTGAGATTTTTCAAACACCGTTAACCGGTGCTTATAACTGGGATTACAGCGCACAGGATAATCGTATTAAAAAGCTTTATGAGCTTGGTAAAGAACTTAACTGGAATGGCGAGATAGACATCGACTGGGATCGTCCTTTTCCTGAAATGGACCTGAGTAACGAGAATGAAGAAGGTCGCGCGTTAAACCCTTTTGCCGATTGGGAACCCTATGAACGCATGAGTGATGAAGACAAACAACGGGTAACCCGCCATATGAATGCCTGGGGTATCAATCAGTTTCTACATGGCGAACAAGGTGCTTTATTGGTTGCCTCCCAGCTAGTTTCTGCGGCACCCACTTACAATGCCAAACTCTATGCGGCTTCGCAGGCTTTTGATGAAGCGCGTCACGTTGAAGTCTTTAACCGTTATTGCCAGGAACGTCTACAACTGATGTATCCGGTGAATAACGCACTGAAAGATATCCTGGATAAAATTCTCACCGATGAACGCTGGGACCTTAAGTTTATCGGCATGCAAATTATTATCGAAGGATTGGCCTTGTCTGCCTTTAATACTTTCAAGGCGATTACGCCAGACCCTGTGCTCCACGACCTCTTGCATCTTGTTATCCGTGATGAAGCTCGCCATGTAACCTTTGGCGTTAACTATCTTGAAGCATTCGTTAAAGAACTGACCGATGAGGAGAGAGAAGAACGTGCCATGTTTGCTTACGAAGCTTGTGTATTGTCCCGCGAGCGATTGATTGCTACAGACGTTTTTGAAGAATTTGGCTGGGATGTTGAAGAGGCGCGCAAACGCCAGCTTGATGGTGTGGTGATGAAAGCCTTTCGTAACCTGTTATTCAATCGAGTAATCCCCAACTTGAAACGCATTGGATTGCTTACGGATAAGGTGAGACCGTTGTATGAGGCGTTAGGCGTTCTTGAATATGAAAACCTGCCTAATGACGGGGTGATCGATTGGGCTGAATTGTCGAAGCCGCTGGATGAAGTTGACGATGCTGAGTTAGGTGCTACCGCGAGCTAAGTTGACTGATTGAGGTCGGGAAGTTTAAACCGCGCTTGTACCCGATTTCAAAATAGGTGCGTTCGTATTTTTTTGCGACGTTATCGGCTAACAACTTTAGGTGTCCGCCCGGTAAAAAGGGGGCTTTAGCCCCCTAACCTACAAACGCAAATACTGCTTACCTAATTTTTATCCCATTCGGCGAACAAAAACACATAAACGGTCAAGCAAAGGTTGATGACTATTTGCACGAGAGATAGCGCGGTCATCCACGCTGGGGCTGTGATGGTTTCCCCAATGGGCATATTCGCCGATGAGAGCATTCGCAATGCTACCTCTGAACCTTCACCAGCCATGGTACTTAGCGAGCTTAGCATCATGAAAAATGCGTTTTGCAAGGTCATAGAGAAGAAAGCGAGCATCACCACACCAATCAAAGCAGACACCATTGCAGCACTGCGAACGGCACTTGAAAAGTTTCTGAATAGATAAGCAATGATTACTACAGCCAGCGGCATCAACACTCCACC
>ERZ767310.2209-NODE-2209-length-10382-cov-5.646364_pt1 | contig 10382 bp, 7 predicted proteins | sample MGYA00374954_ERZ767310 | MGnify/ENA primary metagenome ERZ767310 (study PRJEB28948, sample SAMN06267188) | marine metagenome | isolation source: Columbia River Estuary | place: USA:Columbia River Estuary, USA | collected 2013-07-23 ...
CTAAATACGATAACTTGCTGATAGGTCTTGCATGTTTGACCATTTTAGGATTGGTTGTAAACATACCACTCACATCAGTCCATATTTGCAAAACACTCGCATTAAGTGCCGCCGCAAGAATTGCAGCAGTGTAATCCGATCCACCGCGTCCTAAGGTTGTAATTTCGTCATTTTCAGATTTAGAAATAAAACCTGGTAGGATTGTCACCATTTTTTGATTGCTTTCAAAATAGGTTGTTATATTGGCATTTGTTTCCTCAAAATTAACAGCTGCATTCGTAAAGTTTGAATCCGTTACAATTAAGTTTTGAGAGTTTTTTAGTTGGACATTGACTCCTTTATACTTGATGGCTTCATAAATGATTAATGAAGAAATCAACTCTCCAAAGCTAAGAAGTTTGTCGGTTGTTTTTGGTGATAATTCGTTGATTAAATACACTCCATCCAATAGTTTCTCAAGCCGTGATAAATGCTCCAACACAATATCGGTAGTCGCTTCGTGTACTTCACCGCTTAACAATCCATCAATGACTTCAATGTGTTTTAAGCGCAATGCTTCAAAGTCTTCTTTGTAACTAAGGTCTTTATTGATGGCTTTGTCGGCTGCAATGAGTAATTTATCCGTAATTCCACCAACTGCAGATACGACCACAACAATGTTTTCAGATGCCGATTCTTGTTTTACAATCTTAATTACTTTTGATATATTTGTTGAAGAACCTACAGATGTTCCTCCAAACTTTAAAACTTTCATTGTTTTTAATTTTTATTTTTATTGGAAACTATTGTTTTGGTATAAACAATACAAATTGGGGACGGAATTATATAATAGCAAAACCCAAAAGGGTTATAATAATCGTATTAACGATTACAAAAGGTGAATTCATTGGAAAAGATTCCGTGTGAAAAAAATTTATAGAACTCGTTGAATATTGCATTATATATTTTATTGACTTTCAAAAGTATCAATTTCACAGGCAAAAAAAAATAATTATCTCAATTTTACAAATTATGGAATTTAGTGAGATTATTTTTTAAATATTTAATTAAAAACGAAGTTTTACTGAACTATTAATAATTACTTCCAATATTATAAATTTTCAATCACATATTGTACTCTCTATATTGTTGATGACTGTTTAATAAATAATTTTTGAAATATTATTTTTTTATGTGTTTAAAGCAATCTTAATTATTAATTTTGCACAAATAATATTTTGAAGAAACTAGACATGCAACGCGACGAACAAATTTTTGAATTAATTGAAGCTGAAAGAGAACGTCAAATCAATGGAATTGAATTGATTGCTTCTGAAAATTTTACAAGTGACCAAGTGATGGAAGCTACTGGATCGGTACTTACCAACAAATACGCAGAAGGTTACCCTGGTAAGCGATATTACGGAGGTTGTGAAGTGGTGGATGAAGTAGAACAAATTGCTATTGACCGTGCCAAAACACTTTTTGGCGCTGCTTGGGCAAATGTACAACCCCATTCTGGAAGTCAGGCCAACACTGCCGTATTTCATGCCTGTTTAAAAGTGGGCGATAAAATTTTAGGATTTGATCTGTCTCATGGAGGGCATTTGACACACGGATCGCCTGTTAATTTTTCAGGACGTTTATACGACCCCGTATTTTATGGTGTTGAAAAAGAAACTGGTGTGTTGAATTATGACAAAATTCAAGAGATTGCTACAAATGAACGACCAAAACTAATCATTGCTGGAGCATCCGCCTACTCAAGAGATATTGACTTTAAACGTTTTAGAGTTATAGCCGATAGCGTAGGTGCCATTTTATTAGGGGATATTTCTCACCCTTCTGGATTAATTGCTAAAGGTATTTTGAATGATCCGTTACCATATTGTCACATTGTCACCACAACAACGCACAAGACCTTAAGAGGACCCAGAGGTGGACTTATCATGATGGGTAAAGATTTTGAAAACCCATTTGGAATTACACTGAAATCTGGAAAAGTACGTATGATGTCTTCGTTATTAGATTCTGCAATTTTCCCTGGAAACCAAGGAGGTCCATTAGAACATGTGATTGCAGGAAAAGCGATTGCTTTTGGAGAAGCATTGACAGATGAATTTTTACATTATATTTTGCAGGTTAAAAAGAATGCGGACGCCATGGCAAAAGCATTTGTAAAACGTGACTACCATTTGATTTCGGGTGGGACTGACAACCACATGATGTTGATTGATTTAAGAAATAAAAATATTACAGGAAAAGATGCTGAGCAAGCTCTTGTAAAAGCAGATATCACCGTAAATAAAAACATGGTGCCTTTTGATACACAGAGCCCTTTTGTAACCTCTGGTATCCGTGTAGGAACGCCTGCAATTACAACACGTGGTTTGGTTGAATCAGACATGGAAATTGTGGTAGATCTTATAGATCAAGTTTTGAACAACCATGAAGATGAAGCAAAATTGGTAGCGATTTCGGAACAAGTGAATACATTGATGAGTCACCGTCCTTTATTTGCTTAAAGCGATAAAAGGATTTCCTTAAAAAAACATACCGCCTAATCCAGGATTTTTTTATATCTAATCCTCAAATTCAGTCGCATTATAAGCGCCTAAGTCGGGTGGCGAAGTACGTGTAGTATTATTGATGTCCACGTTTAAACTTCCATAGCTAATGCCAGCACCTTCTGCAGGAGAACCGATAGGAATGTTTAATTGATTTATTGAAGGGTCTAAAAACCCGGGATCGTTATTAAATATCACATTTTCGAAGTGGTCTGTATTGCTGAAATCGTATTGTGATTCTGAAAAATAGCCTGATGGATCGTCAAAATAAATTAAACTATTGGTAAACTTAAAATTAAACACATCAGAAGGTTCTTTCTCCAATAACAGTTCTGGATTGTCATTTCCGTAAATAATACAATTGGTGAAATTTGCAGACTCTAAAGGGTTTGTAAACACATTGTTTTCGGCATCGATAATAAAGTTGTTCAGTAAGAGGGCCGGAAATTGTCTAAAACTATTTGACCAATAGTTAGCGATGGTCGAATGCGTGAAATTATAATTCCCTCCGTATGTCCCTGCAAAAGAAGAAATACCACTGATGTTTAGAACTACATTTTCTGCATTGATTGAAGAGCCACGTCCTAAAATTCCAAAATTACTTGAGTTATAAATCTGAGAATTTGTAATTGTTAGTTTTGTAGGGTTGTCTTGATTGCCATCACTTAAAATACCTATTGTTCCATTTTTTATGGTTGCATGATTGATGCTGTTATCGATACTGCCGTTTAACAGCCAAATTGCTTCCCATTGCCCAGGGATATCTTCGTAAAGAGGTTCCAAACGATCGCCTTGAATAATGATTTCATTTTCCAAAATTTCGGCGTCTAAACTCGGCAGTCCATTGACGTGTAAAGAAGCATTATCCGTAATTAGCAAGCCCGAATTGGCATGAAAATGGATTCGAGCTCCTGGGTTAATATCCAAGGTTTTTCCACCAGCGACAGCTGCATAGCCGTAAATAACATAGGGTTTTTCATTGTTTAATGTTAATTCATAGTCTTCTAAAAAGCGCCCTTGTACATTGGTTTCATCATCAACACCATCGCCGTCCACATCAAAAATGAGGGTTTCCACGACGCCATTGGCATCTTTATTTGGATAGATAAATACGGCATCTTTTACCAAGGTTACTAGTTCTACTTTTTGAGTGTTAGGACCTATTCCAAATTCAATCGCATCTGTGTATAAAAATTGTGTTTCATTGGTTACTAAGGGTTGAATATCAATAGTGGTTTCAATAAACACAAACATACTGTCTTGAGCTAAAAGCTCTACATTTTCAAATTCTTTACCTACCAATGTTCCATTACCCAGCATGCCATCGACATTCATACGGTACTTTGAAGTTTGTCCTTTACTTAATTTTAATGATGGAATTAGAATGTCATCATCAGAGTTGTTGTATACTTTAAGGGTGTAAGTGCTAGAGCCTATATTAGAAAATACAGTATCCAGATAAACAGTGTCTTTTGAGAAGCTCAGTTGACCCGTACTTGGTGTAAATTCAAAATCTTGACGACAAGAACTCCAGAGAATGAGCATAAAAAAAATTGCTGTAAAATAAAGAGAGCGGTTCATGTGGTGTACTATTTTGGTAAAAATATAACTTTTCAAACTAATATATAGTGTTGTAATTATATAAATTAATGAAATACCGCTGCAATTTCAGGGCTTATTCGTTTTGGTTTTTTACTGTTCCCATCTAATAAGCACCAAGTGGTTTCAGATTTGACAATTAATTTTCCAGAATCCTTATGAAACATTTCAACGATGCGTGTAGAAGTAACGCCTTCCGAACGTGTGACATGGGTTTTCAGGTGAATTTCATCGCTCATCTTAGCTGAAGATTTATAATCAATATGATGGCTTAATAATACCCATATATTGTCTTTTTGTTGGAGTAGGGTAGTAGCAGCTTCCCAATGCGCTTTCGCAAGGTCTTGAACCCATTGTACATAGCGCACATTATTTACATGCATTAAATCATCTAAGTCCTGAGAAATAACAGTGTGAAACATTTCAAAGCCCGTCATTAATTTTTAATAATTTTAACCTCAAATAATTTATCCCAACGTTTTCCTGTAACAAACAAGGTTTTTGTTTTTTGGTTGTACGCCATTCCATTTAAAACGTCCAATCCTTTGTGTTTAGTTACCTTAGTTTTTAAGGCTTTAAAATCGATGACAGCTTCAATCGCACCATTTTCAGGGTTGATGATGGCAACCCCATTTTTTTGATATCGATTTGCATAAATTTTTCCCTCAACCCATTCCAATTCATTGAGATTTGTCAACTTTCCTTTATTGGTGTAAGCTTGAATCGCACCTTCTTCTGCAAGGGTGTTGGGATTCAGAAACCATAAATATTCAGATCCATCAGACTTGTAAAATTTCTGACCGTCATTACACAGCCCCCAACCTTCTTTACTTTGACCATAATTAAAGGTTTCTATCTGTTCAAAACTGTTAATGTCATACACCAATCCACGGCCTTCTTTCCATGTTAATTGATAAATTTTATCATTCAAAACAGACAATCCTTCCCCGAAATAAGCAGTACTTAAATTAATGTTTTTTAAAATTCCACCCTTTTTGTAATCAAGTTTTCGAAGTTTAGATTCGCCATATTGTCCTGTACTTTCATAAAGATCTCCCTTATAAAACTCAAGCCCTTGAGTATAAGAGGTGATGTCGTGAGGATAGGTATTAATAATTTTGTAGGTATATAGTTTTGGAGCCTCGGAATTCACGACAATCACTTTTTTGAGTACAACCTCAAATGTATCGTCATAAAATACTTTGGCTTTAATACGCTTTTCCCCTAATGTCATCTGCGACAAGTCAACAGATTTTGTGATTTTTTTAGTATCCAAAGTCAACTGAATAGAATCAAAATCTATAGTATTTGGATTTAAAAGATTAATAGAAAGCGTTTCTGAATTGGAAATAATGTTTGTTTCGCTATTTGTTTGGATTGAAAAGTTTGATTTGGTAGTTGTTCCGCAAGCGGATATCAAAACGCTAAATCCAATGAATATCAATAGTTTGTAGGAATGCATAGTGCAATAATTTTTTTAGCAATTTATTTATTTATATTCAGTTAAAAAAATCATTGTGTGAATATTAAAACTTTGTATCTTTGTGGTGGCAAGTCCTACACAACTAGCTCCTGTTGAATCCTCCAGGGCGGGAACGCAGCAAAGGTAAATGGTTGTAGCAGTGTGATGTAGGTAGCTTGCCATTTTTTGTACCCTAGAGTTTCCTTAAATCTTACTATCTTTATCTTCATATAACACTAAAATAAATGGCAAAAGTTGTTTTAATTACAGGCGGATCTTCAGGGATTGGAAAATCCATAGGTGAGTACCTAACCGACAAAAGGTTTATCGTTTATGGTACCAGTCGATTTCCTGAAAAATATACCGATTCAAAGTTTCCTCTTCTTAAATTAGATGTCACGCAAACAGCATCCATCAACAGTTGTGTTATTGAATTAATTTCTAAAACAGGTCAAATTGATGTATTGGTCAACAATGCTGGAGTTGGAATTACAGGGCCTTTAGAAGAAATTCCAATGGAAGAGATGAAACGTAATTTTGAAACGAATCTTTTTGGTCCTATTAACATGATCAACGCCGTCTTACCCCATATGCGTGAACAAAAATCAGGACAAATTTTAAACATTACTTCTATTGCGGGCTATATGGGACTGCCCTTCAGGGGCATCTATAGCGCGAGTAAAGGTGCTTTGGAATTGATTACAGAGTCCTATCGTATGGAACTTAAATTGTTTGGTATAAATATGAGTAACGTTGCGCCTGGTGATTTTGCTACCAATATTGCTGCTGGACGTTTCCATGCACCTGTATTAGAAAACTCTCCTTATAAACTTCCTTACGAAACTACTTTAAATATGATGGATTCACATGTAGATTCTGGTAAAAACCCCTTACTAATGGCACAAGTAATTCATAAAATCATAACTTCCAAAAACCCAAAAATCCATTATAAAGTTGGCGCATTTCTACAGAAATTTTCAGTGGTTTTAAAGCGTATACTTCCTGATTTATGGTATGAAAAGCTTTTGAGCGGTTTTTATAACATATAAAGCAATTCATTATTTTTTAAAATAACAGTTGCCTTAAAGTAATAATATAGTAATTTTGTAATTAATTAATTAAAACCTAAACAATCATGAAGTTTTTTATTGACACGGCTAATTTAGATCAAATTAAAGAAGCACAAGACCTTGGTGTTCTTGATGGAGTTACTACAAATCCATCACTTATGGCTAAAGAAGGTATTACAGGTTCAGAAAATATTTTGAAACACTATAAAGCCATTTGTGCGATTGTTGAAGGCGATGTATCTGCGGAAGTTATTTCTACAGATTTTGATGGAATGGTTAAGGAAGGGGAAGCTTTAGCGGCCTTACACCCACAAATTGTGGTTAAACTACCTATGATTAAAGATGGAGTAAAAGCATGTAAATATTTCAGTGATAAAGGCATAAGAACCAATGTGACTTTGGTATTTTCACCTGGTCAAGCTTTGTTAGCTGCCAAAGCAGGTGCTACCTATGTGTCGCCGTTTATTGGTCGTTTGGATGACATTTCTACAGACGGCTTGAATTTAATTGCTGAAATTCGTTTAATCTATGATAACTATGGTTTTGGTACTGAAATTTTAGCAGCTTCTGTACGTCACACGATGCACGTGATTGACTGTGCTAAATTAGGTGCAGATGTAATGACAGGTCCTTTGAGTTCTATAGAAGGCTTGTTACGACACCCACTTACTGACAGTGGTTTGGCAAAGTTTTTAGAAGATTATAAAAAAGGAAATTAAGTAACTAATTTCATATAGATACAAAAAAAGCTGAAGGTAAATTCAGTCTTTTTTAGTTGTATTTTTTAAGGATTAATTCAAATGAGGGATCAAATAAATCAACCGTGGCGTTTAAAATAACTCCCTTACGATCTACAATCAACACTTTTTTGATATAGTTGATAGCTAAACGTCTCTTGGCGTAGGAGGGATCTGCAAAACGGTATTCATTATTGATTTTGAACTGATTTCCGTAAATCATATTTTTCCAAACATAAGTATGCATAGAATTGATGTTTATTGAAACAAAATCATTATTGGGAAATTTTTCCTGTAAAGTCTTTGCTTTGATATGACTGTTTTCAAAATGATAACGACTGGCATTGTCCCAAAAATAGATAACAGTTGTTTTTTTAAATATCGTATTTATATTTAAAGTTTCATTTGTATGATTGATCACCTCAATCGCAGGTAGGGGATAGCCTGGCTGCAATCCTTGAGCGTTTTTAAACAAATTTTTAATGTAATTTCTATCTTTTTTATTTGTGCTTTTATCCAAAAAAGATTGATATAAAATATAACTCTGATCGATAAAATTTGAGTTGGATAAGAAGTTTCTCGTGGTATATTTTAGTAAATTATTTTTAATCATTGTATTGGTCACTAAGCTATCAATGAGTTCTAACTTTCGATTGGTATAGTCCAACTTATGATTGTCTAATGAGAATTCCGTGTTGGATGTGGTCAATTGTTCGATTGCCAAATTATTGATGTGAGGAAATAAAAAATTATAGTAAGGATAAAAATCTTTTAGATCGGTGTCGTTGTACACAATCTCTTTTCTAAAATCATAGAAACTGGATGGAAGTTCATTGAAGTTCTCAAAGTTATTTGCACCAAAATGACGAAAAGGGTACAATTCTTTACGTGTAAAGTAATGGTATTTTATACTTGATAAAGCAATTTTTTTAAATAGATCAGAGTTAGGATTGATTTTTAAAAACGACTTTAAGTCATTTGAGTTTTTAGAAATAAATGTTTCAATATTTTGATGGTATTTTTGTGGAGATTCCAAGTATGAAGCGTTGGTGTTACTGTCTTCTTTTTCTAATTTTAATAACAGATTAATAAGGTAATTATTTTTCTTAGCACCGATTCCATTATAAACAATTGATTCGTCAAAATCGTACGTATTGACATGCATCATAATACTATCATTTTCTTCAAGTAAAATGGATTGGTATTTTCCGCCGTGCACTAAAGAGTGAATCCCAGGTTTGAAGTTTGAAAAATGATGATAAAAACGATTGTCATCATCGAGATACAGGGTGTCTATGTTGCTTTGAGTGTCATATAATATGACATAATTATTACTAGGGTTAATAATATCACCACCCACAAAAACAGGCTTCGTTTCTTTGACGGTGGTCTGGCAGCCGAGAAAGATTAATAAGCCAAAAAGCAAGAGTATTGGTTTCATTTTTGTAAAAATATGATAATTAATATCTTAACTCTACCAAAAGTAAGCTATGAAATGATTTGTTCTTGTTAATGCGCTGTTAAATTACGATGCGGTTTAATTTGATGATTGGTTTGATTTATTTACTTTTGCAAAAATTATTTTAAGCATGTTATCAGTTTCAAACTTATCAGTACAATTTGGAAAGCGGATTCTTTTTGATGAAGTCAATACGTCTTTCAATAACGGAAATTGTTATGGAATTATTGGTGCCAATGGTGCTGGAAAATCTACATTTCTAAAAATCATAGCAGGCGTACAAGAACCTACTTCTGGACACGTGCATCTTGAACCAGGAAAACGCATGTCGGTTCTTGAACAAAACCACAACCTTTACGATGAACACACGGTTTTAGAAACCGTAATTATAGGAAACAAACCACTGTTTAAAATCAAGGCTGAAATTGATGCTTTATATAACGACTATTCTGATGAAAATGCAGATCGTATCGGTGAACTTCAAGTAAAATTTGAAGAAATGAATGGTTGGAATGCCGACAGTGATGCAGCGTCTATGCTCTCTAACTTAGGAATCAAAGAAGAACACCACTATACATTAATGAAAGATTTGGATGGAAAACAAAAGGTACGAGTCTTGTTGGCACAAGCTTTGTTTGGATCACCAGATGTATTGATTATGGATGAACCTACCAATGATTTGGATTATGAAACCATTTCGTGGTTAGAACATTTTTTAGCCAATTATGACAATTGTGTAATAGTCGTATCACATGACCGTCACTTTTTGGATGCCGTATGTACACATATTTCAGATATCGATTTCAATAAAATCAATCACTTTTCAGGGAATTATACCTTTTGGTATGAGTCTTCGCAACTAGCTGCTAAACAACGTGCTCAACAAAACAAAAAATCAGAAGATAAAAAGAAAGAATTAGAAGAATTTATTCGTCGTTTTTCTGCTAATGTTGCCAAGTCCAAACAAGCCACAAGTCGTAAGAAAATGATTGATAAATTAGATGTCACTGACATTCGTCCTTCAAGTAGACGTTATCCTGCCATTATTTTTGAACGTGATCGCGAGGCTGGAGACCAAATTTTAAATGTTGATAAACTAGCCTATGATCTTGAAGGAGAAACATTATTTCATAATGTTGATTTAAACTTAAACAAAGGAGATAAAGTGGTGGTATATTCTAAAGATTCTAGGGCTACTTCCGCATTTTATGATATTGTAAAAGGAAACTTGGAGGCTAAAAGTGGAAAGTTCCAATGGGGTGTTACAACTACTCAATCCTACTTGCCTTTAGATAATAGCAGTTTTTTTAACAAAGCTATGAATTTGGTAGACTGGTTACGACAGTGGGCAAAAACAGAAGAAGAACGTGAAGAAGTACACATTCGTGGATTTTTAGGTAAAATGATTTTTAGTGGAGAAGAAGCACTTAAACAATCCAATGTATTGTCTGGTGGGGAGAAAGTCCGCTGTATGCTATCTCGAATGATGATGATGCGTGCCAATGTATT
>ERZ767310.2210-NODE-2210-length-10379-cov-3.887253_pt1 | contig 10379 bp, 12 predicted proteins | sample MGYA00374954_ERZ767310 | MGnify/ENA primary metagenome ERZ767310 (study PRJEB28948, sample SAMN06267188) | marine metagenome | isolation source: Columbia River Estuary | place: USA:Columbia River Estuary, USA | collected 2013-07-23 ...
AAAAATTTAAAATTAATTTTTATTGAAAAACCCCTTACATAACTACATACTCCATTGTATAATAGGTACATGAAAACAGAAAAGAAGAAACCTGAACATTACGTTAATAACAAGGACTTTACGGCTGCAGTTGCTGAGTATGTTGCTGAAATAAACAAAGCAAAAGAAGCAGACAAAACTCCACCTAGAATGTCAGAGTACATAGGAGAGTGCGTATATAAAATTGCGACTCGATTATCTACAAGACCTAACTTCATCAACTACACTTATAGAGATGAAATGATATGTGATGCAATCGAAAACTGCATACAATACCTCGGAAACTTTAACATAGAGAAATCATCAAATGCATTCGCATATGTGACCCAAATATGTTATTATGCTTTTCTTCGTAGAATTCAAAAAGAGAAGAAACAAGTTTTCATCAAACAAAAATCAATCATGGAATCGGATGTTTCTATAGAATCATTCCAAACTATTGATGGTCAGTATGACCCTGCATTAACTAACACTAATGTGGAATGGTTAAAAGAGAACATGAACCACGTCAACTACGAACCTCGTAAGACTAAGAAAAAGACCAAAACAACCAAGAAAAAAACTGGAACTTTAGAAGCGCAAATGACTTCTAAAACAAAAGAAACTTAATTTTGAAGATTGCAATCCTAAACGACACACATTGTGGAGTCCGTGCCGATATGGTAGAAATGTCAAACTACCAAGGTCGATTCTATGATGAAGTATTTTTCCCCTATCTTGATGAACATAACATCAAACAGATAGTTCACTTGGGCGATTATTTTGATAGACGTAAGTTTGTAAACTTTGCATCTCTAAAAGCAAATAAACAACACTTTATTGAACCCATGATTAAGAGAGGAATCCACATGGATTTAATCCTCGGAAATCACGATACTTATTATAAGAACACCAATGACGTTAACTCACCCGAACTTCTTTTATTTGGTGATAACAATATTAACGTGATTGGAGAACCTTGTACTAAAGAGTATGACGGTTGTGAAATTACACTGGTGCCTTGGATTAACCCCGAAAATTATGCAGACTCAGTTGACTTTATACTAAACTCTAAAGCGACTCAATGTTGGGGTCATTTTGAATTTGAAGGTGCAATGATGATGCCTGGATTCAATTGTCCTCATGGATTAGATTACACTTATGTAAAACGATTCGAACAAGTGTTAAGTGGTCATTTCCACCATAAATCAGAACTAGGAAACATCAGATACCTAGGAAGTCAAATGGAATTTACTTGGGGGGATTTTGGAGATAACAAATATTTTCATATCTTTGATACAGAGACAAGAGAATTAACACCAGTACACAATCCAATTACCATGTTCCATAAAGCATTCTATGATGATACAGAGTCTTCTTTTGAAAAAATCCAAGAAGCTGATTACTCAGAGATTGCAGGTAAATTTGTAAAAGTCATTGTTATTAATAAGGAAAATCCGTATTGGTTTGATTCTTATCTAGACAAGATACACGCACAAAACCCACTACACTTACAAGTAGTAGATGATAATAAACATATGGACTTCTTTGACGATGATGATATTGAAGACATAGAAGACACACTCACTATCCTATCCAAATACGTCAATGGACTGGAAATACAGGGTAAGAAAAAACCCTTAGACGATTTAATGACTTCACTATACCACGAGGCATTAGAAGAACATTCTTTTTTATGATAAATTTTGAAAAAATACGTTGGAAAAACTTACTCTCATCGGGAAACAATTTTACTGAAATAGAATTGAACACCCATCAAACCACTCTTATCTTAGGTGAGAATGGTGCAGGTAAATCCACACTACTCGATGCATTATGTTTCGGATTGTATGGACGTGGATTTAGGAATCTAAAGAAAGATTTACTTATTAATAGTGTCAATGAAAAAGCATTATTAGTAGAAGTAGAATTTTCTGTTGGGAAAAAGGAATATAAAGTAATCCGTGGTGCAAAACCAAACCTATTTGAAATCTATCTTGATGGGGATTTACTCAATCAAAATGCAACAGTAAAAGATTATCAAGAACAGTTAGAGAAACATATTCTTAAGATGAACTACCGTTCGTTTACGCAGGTTGCAATTCTAGGTTCTGCAAACTTTACTCCATTCATGCAATTGAAAGCTGTGGAGAGACGTAAACTTGTGGAAGACCTATTAGATATCAGTATCTTTTCTACTATGCAGGATATACTCAGACAAAGATTGTCTACTCATGCAGAACAAGTCCGTGACACTAAACACGAGATAAATATAATGGAAGAGAGAATCCAAGGGTTATCAAACCAGTTGATTGCACTCCAAGAAAATCGTGAACAAAAAATAGTAAAGTTTGAAGGGTCGATAGATGAAACCCAAACAAACATCGATGATATACTTTCTAAAGTAGAAGAGAAACGTAAGGACATAGAAAGAAGGCAATCTACCATTACAGACCAAGGTACGGTAGAAGAAAGAATCAAAGAAGCAACAGATTTATATAAACAGTTAGAGAACCGAAGAAAAACCATTTTAGAGGAAATCGAATTTTATGAAAATCACGATAACTGCCCTACTTGCAAGCAGGGTATAGATGAAGAACACAAAAAGACTCACGTTGCAGAGAAGTCGGAGAAAAAGAATGAGTTGGTTCTTGGACTCAAACAATTACATACAACAATCGGAAGGTCTGAGGAACGCATTGCCAGAATCCATGAGGTCTCCACTGCCATCGAAAGTCACCAAAACCAAATAGCCGTTCTTCAATCAGAAGTTGCATCCAACATGAAGTTCATTCAAAGGATTCAAAAAGAAATTAATGACCTAGAAAAAGAGGGTGTCACAAATTCTGATGCAAAAGATAAACAAATGGACAACGAAGAAAAGTTGGACATCTTACTTTCTAAAAGTGAATCTTTAACAGAACAAGGTCACTACTTTGATATTGCAACAACCCTTCTAAGAGACCAAGGTGTAAAACAAAAGATTATTAAACAATACGTTCCAGTCATGAACAATATGATTAACAAATATCTTGCACAACTGGAATTCTATGTTGGATTTGAATTGAATGAATCATTTGAAGAAACAATCAAGTCAAGATTCAGAGACGTATTTAAGTATGATAACTTCTCGCAGGGTGAGAAAATGAGAATTGATTTATCACTATTATTTACATGGAGAGCAATCGCAAGAATGAAAAACTCAGTTAACACTAACCTACTGATACTGGATGAAGTGTTCGATTCTTCACTGGACGTTGCAGGAACAGACGACTTTTTAAAATTATTAAACACCTTGACGGAAAGGACTAATGCATTTATTATAAGCCATAAAGGAGAAGCACTTTATGACAAATTCAACAATGTATTACGATTCGAAAAACACAAAAACTTCTCACGACTTTCTGAATAGGATAAATAGTATATATGAAATCCTTCTTAGAACACAAAGACAACCTAATACAAAAACCCTCATTAGAGTATGTGAGTGAAATGACTGTATCTCCAAATTATCAACAAAGAGGAGTATACAACCCTTATTACACTTTAAAGGTTGACGATAGTGTTATCAACACATTGGTTGGGCCAGGAAAATTAAGATACAGGTGTACAGATTCACCAAAGGGTGATGAAATATACACACTAGGAAAGGGAAAATTTACTTTTCAGATTGAATTAGACGGAAACGATACTCATTCATATATCCGTTCAACAAAGAGTAATGTTGACAATCATGAAGGAACAAAATCTCGTAAAAGTGCAACTGCATCTTCTGATGTAAATGAAGTGTTAACAATGTACTTTTATATTCATGGGTCAGAAATGAACCAAGACACAATAGACTGGGAAAAAGAAGTTGCAGGAAGAAGTGGAAATACAGGTGTATTAAAAGGAGACGGTTCAGCAGTCACATTTGAAGATATTGTTGAACTATTAGATAAAGACGAAACTGCACAAAGGGATATAAAAATAGGTCAGAAGAATGCAATCGCAGTTAAAAATGATTTGGGCGGCGCAAAAGTTAAAAACGTCTATTGGTGTCCACAAGCAAAACCAGGCGGAGTTGAGAAAAAAAATCCTTCCGACACTATGGTTGAGTTTGAAGACGGCACTTTCCTAGGATACTCAAACAAGATTTCTGCAGGTGCAGATGTGACACCTAAAATGAATGCAAGTATAGTTGCACAATATCACAAACATAAAAACCAAGCACCTGTAAATAAAATTAAAGCAATGATTGCTTCAGCATGGAAACACGCAAGTGGTTTAATTAAGAGTAGTAAATACCCAAAATCTGCGAAAGCATTAAAAATGAATAATCCTAGAGGCGATAAGTTCACCGAAAGTGGGTCAAAAACAAAGTTTGAAACAATCGCAAAGGAAATGAATGCAGAAGGGTTGAATTTTTATCAAGACGGAATGTACTATCCGTTTAGAAACAAACTTTTAGATGATTATGCAAAATATCTCAAGTCACCAACAAACCTTGCACACTTATTAAACATTATAGGATTCTATACGTTCCCCAATGCAAAAGGAACAGCTTGTCCTTATAAACTGTTAGTTGGTTCAGAAAGTAGTTCATCAATTTCTGATGTTTCCAGTAATGAAGAAATGAAAGCTGTTTGTTATGCAACACCTAAACAATTAAAATCAGTGTCCATTCAAAGAACTGCAGGAACACAATCAATGACTTGTTATTGGAAATATGGAAAGAATAGTTATCAAATGCCTATAACTTTACGAACTCGTGCATCGGGTGGTTGGGCAGGTATAGCATTATATATGACATCAAGTGGAATAAAAATAAAATAAATTATGTATAAATTAGTAGAAGAAGCCGCAAAGGTATTAAGAGTACCACCTTTAGAATTTGACTTTAAAAATCCAACCCACGACCCAAAAGAAGTAGAGAAGAAACTCTCAGAAGCGATGAATAGGTTTGGTGGTCTTGGACTATCTGCAAATCAAGTTGGAGTAGATGTCAGAATGTTTGTAATGAGAACCCAAGATGGTATTCAAGCATTTTTCAATCCCGAACTTACTAGAGTATCCCAAGAAACAGACCTACTTAAAGAAGGGTGTTTATCGTTCCCCGATATATACCTTATGATAAAGAGAAGTAAAGTAGTAGAAATGAAATACTTCGATGCAACTGGTGAAGAACACGTTATTACACTTGAGGGTTTAGGTGCAAGATGTGTACAACATGAAATAGACCATTTAAATGGAATAGTGTTCTTACAACGTGCATCAAGAATGAAACTAGAACGTGCAATAAAGTCACGTCCAAAAGAAAAAGCGAAAAGACTAGAGTATGAAAAACGACAAGCCCTTGCAAAGTATATCCAATCCGTTCAATCTGATAAAGATTCCCAACCTAGTGAGTCAAAAGGAAGCGATGGAACTGATATTTTACCATCGGACTCACAAGCACAAGCGTAGTATTGGTGATGGTACGGATTACCGTGCAATAGATTATATACACATCCACACTCAGTGGATTCGAGACGTGTTCAATCGTATATCCTATGATTGTGTTTCTGAAATATTCCGTTGTACAGACCAAAAAGTTTACCCCGAAATGACAGCACTCAATGAATGGGAGATTGGGGGGGTTCAAAAACCACACTTAGACACTTACTCTACTATGGAAATAAAGGCCGATGAGGACTTTAAGGATTCATATAAACCTCATCGAGAATGGACACTCATACTCACTTTAAACGATAATTTTGGAGACGGAAGAACCTATTTTCCCGACCAAGATTATATCCACAAACCCACAGCGTGTGAAGGAATCCTGTTCCAAGGACTTTATCATCTTCATGGTGTAGAACCAGTCAGAAGATGCTCACGACACACGATTTCAATGTGGTTCACTGAAGACCCCGATAAGATACTCAGTGATGAAAGAACCCAAAATCTAGACCTAGATAACGTCACCATAAGACAACCTCACTAAGTTCCCATAGCTCAATCGGATAGAGCAACGGCCTTCTAAGCCGTAGGTTGTAGGTTCGACTCCTACTGGGAACGCCAAAACCCCTAAAAACTCCTAAATGAGTGCTTGACTATGCCCTCACTTTTTTGGTATAATGTATATAGAAATGGGAAAAAGGAGTAAAAAATGAGTCACTTTTCAAACGATACGATAATAGACAACGTCACTACTGATGTGTGTTCTATGTCAGATGTGGATGTAGTATCTGCATTGAATTCAACAAACCTAACACTGGTGTCAAAATTCACTGGTGATAAAGTCCACGGTGCAGACATCATAGATTATGCGAAAACGGTCTTGATTAGTCAAATGGTTTATGGGTATAACTCATGAGTAGAATGACTTACGAAGGACTTGCTCAAGAGATAGCAGATAGTGTCAATGAGACAATTAAATGTGAAGTCAACCTTGGCGACACAATCAAAATGGAAACAGTAGAACAAATGATAATGGATAAAGCGTGTGAGGAAACTCCCAGTTATCTTGACCACTATGATGTAGCTGATTATGCTAGACCCCTAGTTGAATTTGACTGGATAGGTTGTTAATGAATACTTATCTTAAAGAAATAACTGATTGGAGCGATTGTGGAGTCAACGTTCCAAACCACACTTACATATTCAATGAGAAAAAACAGAATATTGGATATATCAAAACAGGGACTAAGGAAGAGATAATCTATTCCAAACCATCCAAACTATTTTCAAAAACAAGGAGAAAATTCATAACATTAAAAAGGTGATGCTTGACAATGCATACGCTTTTTTGTTAGCCTATAACCATGACAAATAAAAAGACTCAAAAAGACCAACTCGCCAAGTTAATGGCAACCGAGAATCTTACCATAGTACATAAGAAAGTTCCTACTGCATATTTCGATATGAAGAATAGGATTCTTTGTTGTCCTATATTTAAGGAAGATTTATCCTCAGAATTATATGACCTGTTTATGAGTCACGAAGTAGGTCATGCATTGAATACACCATATGAAGGTGTTCATAGTGCATTGACTAAAAATAGAACACTTAAAGGATACCTTAACGTTGTTGAAGACGTAAGGATTGAGAAAGCAATCAAAAACAAATATCCTGGCCTTAGGAAGTCATTCTTCAAGGCATATAACGAATTAATGGGACTGGACTTCTTTGGAATTAAATCTAAAGACGTTAACGGTCTATCACTTATTGATAAAATCAACTTGATTACTAAAGTTGGTTCAAGGGTCAACATTCAACTATCCCCAGTAGAAGCAGATTTCTTGCAGATGGCAGAAGACTGTACCACTTGGGAAGACGTTGAAGAATGTGCGACTGCGATTTACGAATGGTCTAAAGAAAATGAGACTAGGGATGAATTGGATAAATCCGTCCTTCCTCAGACTTTAGATATGCCTGACATGGAAGATGAAGATGGTGAAGAAATGGATTCTGATGATGGTGGAATCGAAGATGATGAAGACAACGATGAAGATGGTAGTGGTAGTGGTGAAGACGGCGAAGATGATGATGATGATGGAGATTCACTTCCCGATAACGTCACTAGTGGTGCTGGAGATTCTGCAGAAGATGAAGATGAAGCAACGGAAGACTCAACCAACTCAAGTGAAGAAGATGGTGAGAAATCAGAAGAGTCTACTGGAAGAAAAACTACTGGAAGAGACGGTGGTGAAGGTGGGTCTTATGATGATGAAGACGGTGCAAGGGAATCTATTACCGAACACCATGCACATAACAACGAAGAACAATTCATTTCAGAAGATAACACAATCAGTACAACGATTCTGTTAAAAGACAAATTTAAAAATACGAATAACTTTAAAGGTATGGTTCTTCCATATAAAAAGGTTATCGAAAACTTTGAAAGTTTCTTCGGTTCAAGTAAAGAAGCATTCTATATGGCAGAAGACCTTCCAAAATGGGAAAAGAAAGCTCAGATATCTTCTAGAAAACTTAAAGATAAAAACAAGAAGGTTGTTTCTCACATGGCGAAAGAATTCGAAATGAGACAAACTGCAATGAGAAGTGCAAAAGCATTCCAAGGTAAAACTGGAAAGTTGGATATGAATAGACTTGCAAAATATCAGATTGTTGATGATATCTTCAAAAAAGTGACATACCTTCCCGATGGCAAAAACCACGGACTACAGGTTATGCTTGATTGGAGTGGTTCTATTCACGCTGAATGTGCTGACCTTCTAGAACAAGCAATGGTCTTAGTTGACTTCTGCAGGAAGGTTCAAATACCTCATAGAGTTTACTTGTTCACTGATTCATACAATGGTGAAGGAATCAATGAGTTTGATAGATATGATTCAGATAGAGAAACTAGATTGATTGAACTGTTTTCAGATAAACAGTCTTCTAAAGATTTTAATAAAGCACACCAGTGTGTTGCTCATCTTTGGAATTGTCACAACTTCGAAGGTCGTGGTTATAGAAGTTTTGAAAAAGAAGTTCAAAAACATAACGACTGGTTTGAAGGATATGACCATATTGACCCTTATACTTGTTCTTACTATGACATTTCAAATATGAGAGAACCAAATGGATATAGATTAGGTGGTACACCTCATGACCATTGTTTAAGTGCAATGAGAGTCCTAGTGCCTGAATTCAACTCAGAGTACGGTATCGAGAAATCAATCTTGACTGTAATCACTGATGGATTCTCACATAGGTCTAGACTGTTTTCGACTTCTGATGATGAATATAAGGAATCAAGAGAACAACAAGATAATTCTGATTATGGATGGAGAACTAACACTAAAAGATACTTAATCGACCCATTCCATAACAAATCATACATTTACAGTGATTCATCTATCCATGGTGACAATTCATTTGACCAAACTCAGAACATCCTAGAATGGATTTCTGCAGAGACTGGTTGTATTGTCACTGGGTACTTTGTATTGAATAAAAAACAAGACCTTTGGAATCTTTACAGAAACCTTCCTTCAATGGATGTCGATGTGGTTTGGAGACAAATCAGAAAAGAGGGTGTTGCATTCACGGTCAAAGGATATAACAAGTTGTTTCTAACTTCATCTAATGCACTAAGTGTTGCAGGTGATTCAGAGTTAGATGATGAATTGATAGGTGCGACTAAGAGAAAACTCTTGGGTGCATTTAAGAAAAACCAAAGTTCAAAAACCACTTCAAGGTTCTTGACTAATGAATTTATAAAGGAGATAGCATAATGAGGACAAGAGACCCATTGAGAGTAGACGAAGCATACTACGTTAATAATGACCCAAATTACAGTGCATTTGCTGATGCAATCACGGATGTTGGGCCGTCACCATGCGAAAAGTTTGAGTGTAGTAATCGAGAGATATGTGCCGCCCAAGCAATTGAATGTAAGGCATTTAGAGTTTGGACTAATGAAGGTGAAGACGTTTATGGAAGACATAAGTTTCAGAATAGGAAGGGTAATTATCCCAAACCTATTATTGAATCCACCAAAATTTTACTACAACCTGTGAAATAAGCTTGACAATGACTACGCTTTTTTCGTATAATATAAAGGATGGGAAAACAAATTAATAACTGCAAAGACATAGGAGATAATATGATTAATGCAAAACTAAAAACCGAGATTTCTAAAATCTCGTCACTGGCAACTTTGAATGAATTGTCAGCGTATATTGGGTCTTGTAAGACTGCACTTGGTAAATCTACCATTAGTGCTGGTGACAAGGTCTATGTGGTACAGAAAACCAAGAAAACACTTGGTACTGTTATCAAAGTGAAAATCAAAAGGGCGACTGTCGAACTTCCGAATGGAAGATATTCGGTTCCTCTTGGAATGTTGGAGGCAGCGTAATGACTGATAGAAGTTATAATAGAAGTGAGTCCATTGTCATTTGTGACAAGGACTTCAATTTTACACCCGATAGGAAGGAATTCCTTGCTGGGTTAACGTCCACTTTTCCGAATCAGACGGTCTTCACTAAAGAAGACTTTGATTCGATTGGTGGAATGCCTTACTGGGTTAAATCATCTAGGTATGATTTCAAAGTTGGTGCAAATACCTTTAACCTTGAAGCTGCAATCAGTGGATACAATGGTGGTTATGAACCACAAAATGTGACTCCGATTATTGCACCTAGTGTTAAACCTGCACCAGTTCCTGCAGTGAACAATCCAGTTCAAATGCCAGTCGCAGCTAAAACTGCTTCGGTAAACCTTTTGGATAATGTGAAAATCATTCCCGAAAGAATGTCGAACTATGTTCCTTTTGGACATTTCAAGGATGTTAAAAACATCATCAAATCCAAATTATTCTTTCCAGTGTTCGTCACTGGTCTGAGTGGTAATGGTAAAACATTGATGATTGAACAAACTTGTGCTCAATT
>ERZ767310.2220-NODE-2220-length-10366-cov-4.736204_pt1 | contig 10366 bp, 10 predicted proteins | sample MGYA00374954_ERZ767310 | MGnify/ENA primary metagenome ERZ767310 (study PRJEB28948, sample SAMN06267188) | marine metagenome | isolation source: Columbia River Estuary | place: USA:Columbia River Estuary, USA | collected 2013-07-23 ...
TTGCTTTATCTCTAATAACTCTTCCCATTCTATCACCTTTGATTGTGCCAGGACATATTGCGTTAACACGAATATTAAATTTACCCAATTCCATTGCGATGGTTTTAGTTATTCCAACAACTGCCCATTTACTTGCTGCATATGGTGATCTTAAAGGGAATCCTAATATACCAGCTGTAGATGAAAAATTAATTATTACTCCTTTCTTATTTTTTTTAAGCATAGGAATTGCAAGTTTTGAAAAATAAAAATGACTAATTACGTTTATTTTTAATGTTTGCTCCCAATCTTTTGATTTAAGCTTTTCGATTGTGCCAGTAGGTCCTGCAATTCCAACATTGTTAATTAAAGCATCTATTTTTTTTGTTTTTTTTAATACTTGCTTAAAAAAACTAGAAACTTCATTTTCATTTGATGCATCACATTCATAAGAAAATAATTTTTTATTATTTTGTGGATGTTTTTTGGCTTTTTTTATTAAATTTTTATCGATATCACAAATATATACAGTAGCTCCTCTATTTAGAAATAGTTTAGCTGCAGACCAACCAATTCCAGAAGCTCCTGCAGAAATTATAATTTTTTTATTTTTTAATGATTGGTTAACCATTAATTATGATTTTGTTAATGAAGACTGTAATTCTTTATTAGTTATGTAACCTTTAATATTTCCACTTTTATCAACCACTTCACAATTCGCATTGTTACAAACTACTTGTGGTAAAAATTCTTCTAAAAATTGATCTTCTTCAACTTTAATTAAATTAGATTTATCAATTCCATTTGTTTTGTTAGCAGGTATCATGATAATTTTAGCCTTAATTACTCTTGCTCTGTTTACATCTTTAACAAAAGCTTTTACATAATCATCTGCTGGGTTCATTATGATATCAATGGGTGTTCCAACTTGAACTAATTTCCCACCATTCAATATTCCTATATGATCTCCTAATCTTAAAGATTCATCTAAATCATGGGTAATAAACACTATTGTTTTTTTTAATTTACTTTGTAAATCTATTAATTGTTTTTGCATATCGCTTCGTATCAATGGGTCAAGTGCAGAAAATGCTTCATCCATTAACATGATATCAGTATTAGTTGCAAGAGCCCTAGCTAAACCAACTCTTTGTTGCATTCCTCCAGATAATTGATTTGGATATTGATGTTCGAAACCATTTAAACCTACTGCTTCAATTTTTTCCATAGCAACTTTATTTCTTTCCTCTGGCTTTTGTCCTTGTACTTCAAGTCCATAACCTACATTTTCTAAAACTGTTTTATGAGGAAATAATCCAAATCTTTGAAAAACCATACTCATTTTATGTCTTCTAAATTCAATTAGATTTTTTTTATCTAAACTCATTACATTGGTACCCTCCACCATTATTTCTCCTGAGGTAGGGTCGATTAAACGATTTATGTGACGTATTAGGGTAGATTTACCTGAGCCTGACAATCCCATGCATACAAATGTTTCTCCTTCTTCAATAGTTATTGAAACATTATCAAGACCTACTGTATGACCTGTTTTTTCTAAAATTTCTTCTTTACTAGCGCCATCTTGAACCATTGGAAGAACTTTTGAGGGACTATCTCCAAATATTTTATAAACATTTTTAACTTCTATTTTTGACATTTATTATTCTATATTTTTTTCTTTTGTTGAGTTCTTTCTTGAATTTTCTCTCCATAAGATTGTGTAATTCTATCGAAAATTATTGCTAACAATACAATTGCAATACCAGCTTCAGTAGCCATACCCACATTAAGCTGTTGTAGTCCAAGTAAAACCTCGTCACCAATCCCTCTAGTCCCAATCATTGATGCGATAACAACCATAGCTAATGACATCATGGTACACTGATTAACTCCTTGCATAATATTGGGTAAAGCTAAAGGAATTTGAACTCCCCAGAGCGTTTGTTTTTTACTCGCTCCAAAAGCTTCTGAAGCTTCGATTACTTCTTTATCAACTAGTCTTATACCAAGATCAGTTAATCTAATAAGTGGAGGAACAGCATAAACAAAAATTGCAATAATAGCAGGTACAGCACCCAATCCAAATAATAGAATGCCTGGTATTAAATAACAAAAACTCGGAATTGTTTGCATCAAATCAAGTATAGGTAACAATGCATTCCTTACTTTTTTGTTTCTAGCCATGGCAATTCCAATAGGTATTCCAACAACTATACAAAGAAGCATACCTATAACCACAATACATGTAGTCATAATACATTTATCCCAATATCTTGGACTTAAAAAACCTAGAAAAAAAGTACAGAAAGCAACCATTACTGTGGTGTTGGTTTTTCTTCCACTCGCAAAATAAGTAATAAGAACAACTAGGGCAATAACAATTGGCCAAGGCAAACCAACCAAAGAATTTTTCATTGAAGTATATAGTCCAAGTAAAAAATTATTTATTCCTTCAAAAAATAGTCCGTATTCTACTATTAGCCAATCAAAACCACTATTAAGAGGTTGCATTAAAGGAAAATCGAGCCATTTAGGCCAGTTTCCTAGCCATGAAAAATCATTAAATATATCTGTAAAATTTTCAGGTTTGTATCTAGGTTTGGCTGAACGATAGCTGATTATAATAAGAAATATAAAAACTACTGAGTAAATAAAAGGTTTTAAAATTTTTTTATATTTTTGCATTTTTAATTCTTTAAAAACTAAGAGCCCTAAAAAAGGGCTCTTAGTTGATTAATTTATTTCTATTACAAATTAAAGCGAAGCTTTAACTTTTTTTGCAACGTCGCTTGGTACCCACTTCTCCCACATGTTATTGTTTGATAAGAAGTTTTTAGCTGTTTCTTCCATGTCTCCATCAGATTCATCCATATAGAAAGCAAGTGATTTATTCACAACTGCTGTCGGTACAGTATAGTTTTTGATGAAGTCTATAATAGGTTTGTTTGCAGCATTGTTTGCAAATTTAGTTGAAGCAGCTTTAGTTAAAGACATATTAACATATTCGCATGCGCAAGTATCTTTATATACATCTGGACCATTTGCTTTAATATCTTCAACAACTTTAGTCATTTCATCCCAGCAAGCTTGGTCATAAGCTGGTTCTTCCAACTTAACCAAATCTACTTTGCCCATCAAACCTGTTGGTGTCCAATAGTATGAAAATACTGGTTTTCCTTTTTTAAATCCACCAGCAATTGCCGCATCTAGTGCTCCTCCTGAACCTGGATCAAAGTTAGTATAGAATTCATCTAGACCATAAACTTTGTGTTTTACTAAGTTAATTGTGTAGCAAGTCCAACCTGAAATACAGCTTGTCATTCTACCTTTTCCAGGAGCTTCTGGATCAGCAAATAATTTTGCTATATCAGCACTTTTCATATCCTCAACAGATTTTAAACCATATTTATCAGCAGTTGGTTTATCTACATAGAATCCTTGAGTAGATGAAGGAGTGTTAACTCCAAGCTCAATTATTGTTCCTTTAGCTAGATTATCTTCAATCAACTGAACAAGGTTATCTCTCCAAACTTCAGTAATAATATCTATTTGTTGATCGAAAAGAGCTGCCATTATCGGAGTAGTACTTCCTTTAGTTGATTGTACCTCGCAGCCATATCCTTTTTCAATAATATAGCCTGCAATAGCAGTATGGATATTAGCACTATCCCAGTCAAAATCTCCCAAATGTACTTTACATGCAGCATTAGCACTAGTTGTTAGCGACATAGCTCCAGCAAACACAAAAGAAAGAATTAAGTTTCTTAGAAATTTCATTTAATTTCCTTCCATTATTTAGTTTAAACTAGACGCATTAAACTTGATACGACAAAGAAAAACAACCTTTAATAAGTTGAAATAGACAAATAAATACAAATATAGATATAAAATACAAATATAGTTAAAAAAATAAATTTTAAGATTTTTAAATTCAATTATAAATTGAATTGAATTTAAAATAAAATAAAATAACAATTATTTAATGCCAATAGAGATTTCTAAAGTTTCAAAAAAAGGCTCAACATTAAATGTTGAGTGGAACGATGGAGAGAAAAGTAGTTTTAACTACATGTGGTTAAGAGACAACTGCCCCAATGCACATGATAAAGATTCTAGACATAGAATGTTTAATATTTTGAAAGTATCTCAAGATATTAACCCAAAAAAATACAATGTTAATAAAGAAGGTAAGTTAGAAATAGAGTGGAGTGAAGGAAATCATACAAGTTGTTATGATATTAAATGGCTTAGAGAAAACTGTTATACATTAAAAAATAAACAAAAATATATTTCGCCTTATCAACTGTGGGACTGTTCTTTACAAGAAAATTTAAAGTCAGTTAGCATAGAACACGATGAAATTATTAACTCCGATGAAGGTTTAATAAAATGGTTAGAACTTTTGCATTATAAAGGGATTGCAATTGTAAAACATACACCAACCGAAAAGGAATCGGCTTTTCCAGTTTTAAATAGAATAAGCCATACAAGGGAAACGTTTTTTAAAACACCATTTGAGGTAGTTAATATTCCAAAACCAAATAATTCTGCTTACACAGCTCATGCTTTAAATAATCACATGGATTTACCTTGGTTTGAAAACCCTCCAGGTTATCAATTTCTTCATTGTTTAATTAATGCAGCAGAAGGAGGAAACTCATCAGCAGTAGATGCTTTCATGATTGCTGATTATTTAAGAAAAAATGAAAAAGAAATTTTTGAAACTTTAGTTACAGTGCCGCTTAAATTTAGAGACAAAGATTACACACAGAAAGCTCATAGAAGTTTTTATTCTCCCGCAATAACTTTAACTAAAGATGGAGATTATAATGATATAAGATTTAGTGTTGCTACCATGGATACATTAGATTGTCATCCTGATGAAATGGAAAAAGTTTACAAGGCTCATCATAGATTTGGAAATCTTTTACATGATGATAGATTTGTAATAAAATTTCGATTAGAACCTGGCGATATTTTTTCATTTAATAATAGAAGACTTTTACATGGAAGAACGGGATTTGATCCAAATTCAGGACACAGACATTTGCAAGGTTATTATATGGATCGAGATGAAATCATTGGAAGATTAAATTATTTAAAAAAGTAACTTTATAAATTTTCAAATATCAAATTATTACTTTTTTTAAATTTGTTAAATTCAGATTTTGATTTAATTGTGTAGTAATATTTTTCGATTTTTAAATTATAAATATTTTTATTTTTTAGATAAGATTTATCCAATATTAAGCAATTGATATCTTTATTATTTGATTGTTTAATTATCGTTCTAACACTTATTGGTGGTGCAAAAGATAATCCAACCTTGGTATTACTTTTAATCTTTAATAGATTGTAGATATTCTTGTGTTTAAATGAAATAAATACACATTTTTTGAATTTAGATGTTTCTTTTAATAGTTTTTTTAGAAGAAATTTTGAAAAGTTAGGTTTTATTTCTATAAATAGTGAAAATCTATTTTTTGAGGATTTAAGCAAGTCTTTTAAGAGTGGAATTGGCTTTTTGAGTTTAGTGCTAATCTTTTTAATTTTTGAGTAACTTAAATTTTTTATGCTTAAGTTTTTTTTAAAAGTTCTTTTTAAAGTAAAATCATGGAAACAAACAAATTCTTTATCTTTTGTTGCATGTATATCTGTTTCAATTCCATAACCTTTTTTAAATGATTGTTTAAATGAGACTGAAAGGTTTTCTTTATAATGTTTGTTGACTATTCCTCTGTGAATTAAATGCATGCTAATTATTTAATTTAGCAAAAGCACAAATTTTATTTTCATCAAGATCTCGAAAGTAGCAATAATAATCACCAGATCTAATTCCGGGAGCTCCTTCATCTTTTCCTCCTAGTTTTATTCCAGTATTATAAAAATTATTCACTAATTCGTTTGAGTTAACTAAAAATGATATTTGTGTTCCATTTCCAAAGGTTGCTTTTTCTTTGTTGACTGGATTGGTTACATAAAATTCAACTTCATCAGGTTTATTTTTTGGTGCATAGCCAGCATATTTTTCATTAGTAACAACTCTTTGTAATTCAATTGTATTAAGAAGAGTGTCATAAAAATCAATTGCCTTATCGAGATTGTTAGTACCAACCATTACAAAACTAATCATAGACTATTTCCAGCCTGTAACAGTTTTAACTTCAAGATATTCTTCAAGACCCCATACACCACCTTCACGACCATTTCCTGATTGTCTATATCCACCAAATGGAGTTCCTGCATCTGCAGCATTACCATTAATATAAACACATCCTGATCTTAATTTATTTGCAACTCTATGAGCTTTTTCTCTATCTTCTGTTTGTAAATAATTTCCAAGTCCGTAAGAAGTATCATTAACAATATTTACAGCCTCATCTTCAGTCTCAAATGGAATAATTGACAAAACTGGACCAAATATTTCTTCCTTGGCTATTCTCATTTCATTTGTAACATTTGTGAATATTGTAGGTTTAATGAAATAGCCTTTATTTAATCCATTGGGTAGTTCAGGACCACCTGCCGCAAGTGTGGCACCCTCGGAAATTCCACTTTCAATTAAATTAATGATTTTATCATATTGAGTTTTTGAAATTACTGGACCAATATGATCACCTTTTTTGGAGGCTTGATCTACTTGAATTTTATTTGCTTCGTCGACTGCATCTTTAACAGCTCTTTCATAAATTGATTTTTCAACAAGCATTCTTGTCGGTGCATCACATGATTGACCTGAGTTACTCATTACATTTCGAATTCCATCTCTAACTGCATCTTTATAGCTATCAGCAAACACTATGTTTCCTCCTTTACCTCCTAATTCAAGACAAACTCTTTTAATTGTTTCAGCAGCATTTTTTGAAATTAATCTTCCTGCTCTTGTAGAACCTGTAAATGAAACCATATCAATATCAGGATGACTAGATATTTCAGTTCCAACACCTTTGCCATCTCCGTTAACTAAGTTAAAAACTCCTTTAGGAAAACCAGCTTCATCAATCATTTCTGCAAATAACATTCCAGAAATTGGTGCAATTTCAGAAGGTTTTAAAATCATTGTACAACCTGTAGCAAATGCAGGAACAACTTTTAGAGCAATTTGATTAATAGGCCAATTCCAAGGAGTAATTAATCCACAAACTCCAATTGGTTCGTAATAAATGTGGTTATTTGATTTTTCATCAAAATGTTTATCAAATTTAAAATTTTTTAAACGTAAAATAAAATCTTCCAAGTGAGTTTGACCCGATGCAGTTTGAGCTTCAGTTGACCAATCTTTTGGAGCACCCATTTCTAAAGAAATAGCTTCAGACATTTCTCTAAATCTTTTTTTATAAATTGTTAATAATTTTTCTAAATAATTTATACGTTCTTCTTTTGAAGTTTCTTTCCAAGTTTTAAATGCAGTCTTAGCTGCTTTAACCGCTAGATCAGTATCTACTTTTGATCCTAGAGAAATAACTGCAAATGGATCTTCGTTACATGGGTCGATAACTTCACAATTATTTTCCTTATGAGGGTTTACCCATTCACCATTAATATAGAATTTTTTTTTATCTAGCATTTGATTTTAACTTAACATAATAATTATATTTCATATCCTTTTTCTTCAGGTTCATTATCTATAAGCTCATCTGGAAAACCTTTAGCTCTAAAATCTATTTTGTTTAAATCTTCCATTCTTTTTACTATCATTGAAGACCAAGCTCTCGAACCGTATTTTTTTTGTCCATCTTTAAAAATTTCAACTATTTTTGGTGAAATTTCTAAAGGTGAACTAAGTTTTTTTGCAAGATCGTTAAATAAGGTTGTGTCTTTTAAAACCAAATCCATTGTAAAATTTATATTATAAGATCCATTTAAAATTACTTGGCTTTCAGTTTCATGAACGAAAGAATTGCCTGAAGAAATCTCAATCCCTTTATAGGCTTTTGTAAGATCTAAAATAGATTTATTTACAACCGTCCAAGCTTCTCCTAATGCAACCAAATGCACAGAAGCTAAATAATTAGTAATTACTTTAAGCACACTAGCTGTGCCTAATTTACCTGTGTGTAATACTTTTCTACCCATAACTGTTAAAGCAGGTAAAATCTTTTCAAATGACTTTCTTTCTCCCCCAACAAATATTGCAATATTGCCTGTTGCTGCTCTATGGCAGCCTCCGCTAACAGGCCCATCTAAAGGTATGGCTTTTTTTGCAATTACTTTTTCTCCAAGTCTTTTAACTTCAGCTTCATCTGTTGTGCTCATTTCAAGCCAAATTTTATTTTGTGAAAGTCCATTTAGAATCCCATCTTCTGCTTCCATAACCTCAGCAGAAACTTTTGGCGAAGGAAGTGAGGTAATTATTAAATCAACTTTTTCAGTTAATTCCTTTGCTGAATTTGATACTTTAGCTCCTAAATCTTTAAAAGGTTTTGTTAAACTTTCATCTAAGTCTTTTACAGTTAAATCAAAATTATTTCTTAACAAACTTCTGGCAAGTTTTCCTCCCACATTTCCTAATCCAATAAAACCTATTTTCATTATTTAACCTCTTCTTTTTTATTTTTTGTAAATACAATTAATATCACTCCAAGTATTATTATAGCTCCACCAATAAACAATTCTTGAGTTGGTTTTTCTCCTAAAAGAAAAATTGCAGCTAGCAAACCTGTTGGTGGTATTCCCATGGTTACTATTGGAAGAACTTTATAAAGCGGATTGTTCTTTAAAACATAATAGAAACAACCATATGTAATTGGTTGCATTATAAAACCAATATAAATAGCGATTATCCAATGATCAAATTTTGCATTTTTTAAGTAATTAATCGTATTCCCATCAATTATCGCTGATAATATAATTAATATTGGTCCAGAAAATAAAGCTAACCAAGCAACTAATGCAAGTGGATTTATTTCTTTGCTTAAAGGTTTCACAACAACTTGACCAAGAGCCCATGTTGCAGAACCTAGAATTGTGAGAGCAATTCCAATAAATTTTCCATCTAAGTTAGGTGAGCCAGTTAAAATATAAACACCAACAAAAGCAATACTAATTCCAACCAAAGCTCTTATAGTTGGTTTTTCTTTGAGCATGAAGTAGGCAAAAATAACTCCAAATGGAACTTCAGTTTGAACCAATAGAACAGCAGCAGATGCATCAATTAAATTTAATCCAGAATAGGTGATACTATATTGTAAAGTATTCGCTATAAAAGAGGCAATAAATATTCTTTTTAAATAACCTTTTGGAATTGGAAACCACCAAATTAATAAAGATGCTGCAAACATAAATCTTAAACCCATTAAAAGAATTGGCGGAAAAGACTCAAAAGCTGGTTTTGCAATAACAAAACCAAAACCTAAAAATATAGGCACTAAGGATGCAATTAAACTATCTTTTATATTCATGTCGAATTTTTAATAGTAATGATTATTAAAGAATTTGTGATATATTCACTTTTTAAAATATGAATTCAACAAAAATAGATCCCAAATATATAAGTAAATCTAATCCTAGAGTTGGTCTTATTGCACTAGCAAGTGATTTTATGATTGAAAAGGATTTTATAAATATAATTAAAGATAGAGAGATAGATTTTTTTGTAAACCGTATCGAATGTTATAATCCTTTAACTAAAGAAAATTTGATTAAAATGTCAAATAAAGTAACTGAAGTTACCAAAGATATTTTGCCAGATCAGGACATTGATTGTGTAGTTTATGGATGTACTTCAGGTACTATTGCAGCAGGATATAATTCCATAGAACAAAAAGTTAAAGCAGCAAAACCTACGGCCGATGTTACAACTCCAAGTACAGCTGCAATTAAAGCATTAAAAAAATTAAATATTAATAAAATTTGTTTATTTACACCTTACAGCAAAAAACTTAACGATGAAGTTTTAGATTATTTTAAAAATGAAGGTTTTGAAATTACGTCAAATTCTTACTTTGATATAGAAGCTGATTATGACATTGGAAAAGTAGATCAGAATTATTTATATAAAGTTTTATCTGAAATTGATTTAAATGGAGCTGAAGCTTTATTTGTTTCTTGCACGGCTTTACCTGTTTTACCAATTATTGATAAGTTAGAAAAAAATTTGAATATTCCAGTACTATCTAGTAATCAAGCATTGATTTGGGATACGCTTGTTAAAATAAATAAAAATAATTCAATTGAAGGATTTGGAAAATTATTCCAAGCTAATTAATGTTGTTTACAAAAGAAGAATACAAGCAAAGATTAAAAAAAGTTCAGAAAATGATGCAAGAAAAAGGCATCGAGCTTTTAATTTCTCACGATACCAACAACATGAATTATTTAACAGGTTACGATGCTTGGTCTTTTTATTATGCTCAATGCGCAATTGTCCATGTTAATGCTGAAG
>ERZ767310.2222-NODE-2222-length-10362-cov-4.472300_pt1 | contig 10362 bp, 5 predicted proteins | sample MGYA00374954_ERZ767310 | MGnify/ENA primary metagenome ERZ767310 (study PRJEB28948, sample SAMN06267188) | marine metagenome | isolation source: Columbia River Estuary | place: USA:Columbia River Estuary, USA | collected 2013-07-23 ...
TTGATTTGAAGAAGTCATCATGGCGGTTACTAGTGCACCTGAATCAGAGGAAGTCACAAAAAATGTAAGAATATTGATTAAAGAAAGACCCATTAAAAGAGTTGAAGCAGGATACTGTTCTAAAAAAATGAAAAGAGATACTGAAATATCTTCATTGACGGCATTCGCTAGTGACCCAGCTGTCGTAAATTCTTGATATATTGCTGCATTTCCAAACACACTCAACCATATGAAAACAATCAATGAGGGTAAAAAAACAACCCCAAGAATGAATTCCTTGATGGTTCTTCCATAAGAAATTCTTGCTATAAAAAGACCTACAAAAGGTGACCATGCAAACCACCAACAGTAGTAGAATAATGTCCATCCATTTTGCCAGTCAGAGTTACTATAGGCATTTAGATTGGTTGACAGACTAATAAAATTTTGAATATAAGATCCAACATTTTCTACAAATCCATCCAGAATATATCCAGTAGGTCCAAATAAAAATATAGTTATCAAAAAACAACCACACAAAATCATATTTAATTGCGAGAGTCTTTTTATGCCGGCATTCAAACCCAAAACTACACTTATAAGCCCTAATATAGTAATAAAGATAATAATTATAAACTTTCCAGGGGAAGCTTCGGGACTTAATGTTTCCATTGGTATCCAAAAACTATTTGCAATATTAAGATGTTCAAGCCCTGCACTTATTTGACTTGCTCCCAAGCCCAATGATGTAGCTATACCAAAGACTGTTGCGAGAATAGCAAACACATCAACTATCACTTGGCTCCAGGCACTCTCCAGTCTAAAGAATGAGCTGACTCTGAAAGGTCTTCCTAAATTAAATGCAAAATATGCAAAGCATAATCCTACGACACCGTATATAGCCCAAGCGTGAAACCCCCAATGTAAAAATGTTAGATTCATTGATAAAGTAGCTCGTTCATTGAAAGAAGCACCTTCTTCAAAGAGTGCCAATGAGCTGAGATGCGAAACAGGTTCTGCGACAGAGAAAAATATTACTCCAATACCTAATCCAGCACTAAATAGCATAGCGATCCAGTTTATATAATTAAATTCTGGTTTCGCGTCAGCTCCACCCAATCTAATTTCTCCAAACTGACTAATAGCCATCCATATACAAAAAATTAGAAAACCATTTGCACTTAAGACAATTAACCATCCGAAGTTGTTAGCTATAAATGATTGCGTGCTATTAAAAAGATTGTTGGCAGTATCAAGGTTGACTAGGGTAATCCCTATAAAAGTTGAGATAAGAAAAAAAGAAATGAAGAATCTCTTATAATCTATACTTTTAAACATGATTAGTTAAAAGAATTCTTTTGTAAGACATTGTTAGAGAGGAGTTGCATTTTAAAGGATAATTTATATTATCTTCAATGACTGTCAAGTATTTACGTAATACTAATACGGAAATAATTTATTTTTTTTAAACATAGAAATCTTAATTTTAATGAGTTCTATATATTTAAGGTAAAATATACTACACTTTATCAGTAATTAATGGATATTTACCTTATCTAATCGGGGGGATAAAGGATGACAAGAAAACAAAATAAGGCCTTAAGAAGATCAAAGGCTATCAAAAAGAAACAAAATATACTTAGGATTAATAACAGAGCGAAATCTGCTGTAGCAGCTGTCGCAGCTGTAAGTGCAGTTCTTGCTACTCCTAATATAAGTGCTCAAGATACAAGTGCTCAAGCAACCATTGAAGAAATTGTTGTAACATCGAGAAAGAAATCGGAGAGCCTGCAAGATGTTCCTTTGTCTGTTTCTACACTAACAGAGGGAGCGTTAGAAGAAGTAGGAATCAATACCTTTGAGGACTATCTTTTGCAATTACCAGGAGTTACCGCAGGAGGATCAGGTCCTGGTCAAAATACAATATACATTCGAGGCCTTGCATCGACTACCCCAAACCTCACAACTGCAGGTGTTGCTGGCCTAGCACCTAACGTATCTTTCTACCTTGATGAGCAACCATTGGCTCAACCAGGAAGAAACTTAGATGTTTATGCAGCAGACGTTGCACGAATTGAGGTACTTGCAGGACCACAAGGAACACTTTTTGGAGCTAGTTCACAAGCAGGTGTTGTAAGGATGATTACTAACAAACCTAAACAAGGAGTTACTGAAAGTAATTTTGAGATCGAACAAAGATTCATGCCAGAAGGTGATACAGGAACAAAAGTTGAGCTAATGACAAATGTTCCTCTTGGGGATAATACCGCATGGAGATTTGTTGCTTATAGAGATGAAAGAGGCGGTTATATTGATCAAGTTGCTGGTCAACTTGATGCTAGTCAATCAGCACGTTTTAGAGAAGGTACGTTTATTAGAGCAAATGGTCTTGCTGTTGGTTCAGCAAGAGCTGGTTTTCAAGCCGGAGCTGATTTATCTGGAGCAACTCTTCTTCCAGCAAATGCAATTGTAGAAGATAATGCAAATGGAGTAGAGTATTCAGGTTTTAGATCTACTCTAGCACATGAAATTGGTGATAATTTGAATGCTACATTGGTTTATGCACAGCAAACAATTGAGTCTGACGGTGTTTTCTTTGCAGATCCGAATTTAGGTGATCTAGAAATTCAAAGATATACCCAAGATGAAATAAAAGATTCATTTGATAACATGAGCTTAACTCTTGAAGGTTCAATTGGTGAGCTAGAAGTTGTTTATGCTGGTGCATATACCGATAGAGATACTAATCAAATGGTTGATTACACTGACTATCTTTTCGTCGGTCAATATCTTCCATATTACATTTGTGATTATTACGTAACTTATACAACGTATGCACCTGGTAATGTTCCTACTGGGACTTGCGGTACTCCAAACTTGCTTGTTGACTCATATACAAATACTGAAGTTGAAAGTCATGAGATTCGTATAAATGCAGATATCAATGACAATATGTCACTGACAGCTGGTTACTTCATGAGCGATACTACACTTACAGAATTAAACCAGTTTAATTATCCAGGCTCAGTCGGTAATGATATAACTTATGCTGCGAATTATGCACTTACAGATACTTCTGTGTCTGGTTCGATTAATAATGCATCGCCAGGGTGGTATTCAGCTGGACCTTTCGCAGAACCAGTCATCTTCTTTAACGATATTAAGAGAACTGACGAACAGAAAGGTTTTTTTGGTGAACTAAATATTGCATTGAGTGACACATCAGAACTTACTCTAGGTGCTCGTTGGTATGATATTGAAGTTGATTTTGAAGGCAGTGCTAACTCTTCATTTTATAATGGGTTTGGTGCTCCAGATACTCAACAATTTGGATCCAACTTATCGGCTCAATATGCACCTGGTAATGCAAATGGCTATCCAGATACAGCTAAAACAGATGGTGTTATTGGAAAGGTAACATATTCATGGAATCCAAGTGATGATGTTATGTACTATGTGACATGGTCTGAAGGCTTTAGACCTGGGCTTCTAAATAGACCAGTTGGAGCATCTAATGCAGCTGGAACCTACTCGGTTAAACCTGAAGTAAAATCTGATGAAGTTACAAACACTGAGTTTGGTTGGAAAACAATTCTTAAAGATGGCCAACTTAGATTTAATGGAAGTGTTTTTATGATAGATGTTGAAGGACTTCAATCAACTATCTTTGATCCAAGCATTGTTAACTTATTCTTTTCTGATAATGCCGCAGATGGCGACATTAAAGGTGTAGAGGGTGACTTTACTTACTACGCTAATAAAGAAGGATTGACAGTTGCTGGTGCGTTCTCACTATTAGATACTGAGCTTACTAGGAAATTAGTGCCTACCGATGATGTAGTTGTTGGAAGTGATATGGCATTTGCCCCTGGTATGCAGTTTAATCTAAGAGCAAGACAGGAGTGGGGAATGTCTAATGGAAATACTGGACATGCTCAAGTGCAATTAACTCATTCTGATGAAAGTTATTCAGATATTATGGAACCAAATAAAGCCCTACAAAATAGTTATACCACTGTTGATCTTCGTTTCGGTATGAGCAACGATGAAATGACTGCTGAGCTATACATTGACAACGTAACAGACGAAAGAGGTGAGATTAGCAATACCTTTGTATTTGATAGACAGCGTGTGTCTTATATAAGACCAACCACTGTGGGTATAAGGTATAAGAAAAACTTTTAGTTTATATAAGCTATAATTTAGGAAGGGAGCTTAGGCTCCCTTTTTAATTGCATAAGACAAATTACTATTTTTTTCATTAACATAATAAATGACACAAGATAAATTAGACATATCAAGAGCTACTGAAGCAATAAAAGATATTAGATTTGTTGAAGCACTTGGTTTATTAGAATCAAATCTTGCAAAAGATCCAAACCATATTGATAGCTTATATTTAGCTGCAGTTTGCTCAAGGTATTTAAAAAATTACGATGATTCAAAAAAATACATTGAGAGTTTGTTAAGTAAAGCTCCCGACATGGGGAGAGCCTATCAAGAGTTAGGTCATCTGAATAGAGATATGGGTAATGGAGAAAATGCAATCGCACATTACAGACAGGCCTGTGAATTAAATCCTGCTTTATTGGCATCTTGGAAAGCCCTATATGATTACTTTAAAAGAAATAAGAATAAACCTGCTGCTGATCATGCATTTATGCAAATGAACACTCTTCAATCTATTCCAAGTATTTTACTTTACATAAGCCAGATTCTTAACGAAGGAAAATTAGGCATTGCAGAAGAAAAATGTAGAGAATTTCTTAAAAAGAATCCAACCAATACATTCGCAATGTCATTGTTATCACAAATTGCTGATCGATTGGGATATTTTGATGACGCAGAATTTTTACTTGAAAATGCAGTTAAATTTAACCCCAATGATGGGGAGCTTAGAATGAAATATGCAATGATTCTTCGAAAAAAACAAAAATTTGCAAAGACCATGGAACAAGTAAATATATTGTGTGAGAAATTTCCTGACAATCTTTCATATCAAGCTCAAAAGGCAAGTGAAATTATGCAAAACGGTGATCATAATGGAGCAATTAATTTATTTGATAATATCCTTCAAAAAAATCCATACAATTTTAGTGTTCTTACATCCAAAGGTCATGCACAAAAAACCTTAGGTAAGGCAGATCAAGCTATTAAAAGTTATCAATCTGCATATGCAGTTAAACAAGACCATGGTGAAGCTTTTTTTTCATTATCTAACTTAAAAACATACACTTTCACTAAAAATGAATTAAATATTATGAGGGAGCAACTCAAAAGAGTTGATCTAACATTAAAAGATAAAGCCTATTTTCACTTTGCATTAGCTCAAGGGTGTGAAGTAGTGGGTGAATACGATGAAGCTTTTTTTCATCTTGATTGTGGAAATAAGATTAAAAATAAGCAAAGTAAATATTCTATTGAAAAAATGGATAGAGAGTTGCAGGCTCAAATCGATGTATGCAATGAACCATTTTTTGAAAAACAGGGTAATGGCGGATATGAAGCAAAAGATCCAATATTTATTCTTGGTCTACCAAGGTCGGGCTCAACGTTAATTGAACAAATTCTAGCTTCTCATTCAATGATTGATGGAACGCTTGAACTTCCAAATATTCTTTCTATGGCACAAAGTCTTAGAGGTGATGATATTTATGGTAAGGAGGGTAATTACCCTAAAAGCATGAAAAAACTATCACTTGAAAAAAGGATAGAAATGGGAAAAATGTTTATAGATGATACAAGAATGCATAGAAAAGATGCACCTAGATTTACTGATAAAATGCCTAATAATTTTCGTCATATTGGATTAATTCACTTGATCATGCCAAATGCAAAAATTATTGATGCAAGAAGATATCCTTTGGATTGTTGCTTTAGTATGTTTAAACAGTTATTTGCCCAAGGACAAGAATTTACATATGGGTTAGCTGAAGCAGGAAGCTACTATAGTAGTTATGTTAAATTGATGAATCATTGGGATGAGGTTCTACCAAATAAAATATTGAGAGTTAATAATGAGGACATAATTGATGACCTAGAAGGTCAAGTTACAAAAATGCTAGAATTTCTGGAGTTACCTTTTGAGGACTCTTGTATCACTTTTTATGAAACTGATAGGTTAGTTAGAACAGCAAGTTCAGAACAGGTAAGAAAACCAATAAATAAGTCTGGAATGGATAGATGGAAGCCATATGCAAAAAATCTAAAACCTTTATTGGATGGACTTGGATCAGACCTTATAAAGCCTAATGATCTTGAGTTTATTGAATCAATTTGAAGACTCTAATGATATAAACTATGATTGATCATAGAGTATTTGTGAAGAATTATGGCAATTAGTGTTTTGGATCTTTTTAGAATTGGTATTGGACCATCCAGCTCCCATACTATTGGCCCTATGATCGCCGCACGAAAATTTATACTAGGTATAGAAAAATCCAATCAATTAAAAAAAGTGACTCGTATAAAATCTGAGATGTATGGATCCCTTGGCGCTACGGGGAAAGCTCATGGTACACCTAAAGCCATTATCTTAGGCTTAGAAGGAGAGCAACCTGAGAAAGTTGATGTAACTTTAATCACCAAACGAATCGAAAAAATTTATTCTGAAGGAAGAGTAAATTTACTTGGAAAACAAACTATCGATTACAATCATGAGTTAGACCTTAAGCTTTATCGAAGAAAATCCCTCCCTTTACATCCTAACGGAATGATATTCTCTGCCTTTGATGAAAACGGAAAGGAATTAGTCCAAAAAACCTACTATTCTGTGGGAGGTGGTTTTGTTGTAGGTGATTCTAATGAAAGTGGAAATTACATCGCTGAAGATGAAACTGCAGTCACTTATCCTTATGATACAGCTACTGAGCTTTTAGAATACTGCGAAAGAAAATCCCTCAAAATATCGGATGTGATGATAAAAAATGAAAGTGCATGGCGACCAGAAAATAAAACCCGCAATGAATTATTAAAGTTATGGTCTGTGATGCAAGAAACCGTTAATAATGGTATTGCTAATAAAGGAGTATTGCCAGGGGGTTTGAATGTCCCACGTCGAGCCCATAAGCTCCACAAACAGTTAACAAAAAAATCAAATAAAAAATCTGATGACCCGTTGACAATACTAGACTGGGTAACCCTTTATGCATTAGCAACCAACGAAGAGAATGCAGCAGGAGGGAGAGTGGTTACTGCCCCTACTAATGGAGCAGCCGGCATTATTCCAGCTGTTCTGCATTATTATATGCGTTTTGTACCCAAAGCGGATGATGATGGAATAGTTAGATTTTTATTAACTGCCGCCGCAATAGGTATTCTTTACAAAAAGAATGCATCAATAAGCGGTGCTGAAGTTGGTTGCCAAGGTGAAGTTGGATCTGCTTGCTCAATGGCAGCTGGAGCATTAGCAGAAGTTCTTGGTGGCACACCAACACAAGTTGAAAATGCAGCTGAAATTGCCATGGAACATAATTTAGGGCTTACTTGTGACCCGATTGGTGGCTTAGTACAAATACCTTGTATTGAGCGTAATGCCATGGCATCAGTCAAGGCAATCCATGCTGCTCGTATGGCGCTTAAGGGAGATGGAACTCATTTTGTTTCGTTAGATAGAGTGATTCGCACAATGCGAAAGACTGGTGAAGATATGCATCTTCGATATAAGGAAACATCTCGTGGGGGATTAGCAACTCATGTGCTAGACATTCCTGTAAGTATTATTGAATGTTAATGGATTCCTAATCGCATATGTGTTTTAAGAGACTTAGAACAAGAAGATAGTTATCTTATATATTCGATCTTGCCTTTTCTACAAGACTGACAGGTTGCACCATTTGTTCTGCTCCCTTGTCTTTTTCCCATAGTTCCAGGACAATTCCCATTTTTACACCAGACAGACCCACAGGTATTGCATTTAGCTCCTGGAAATCCTTGGCCTTTACAACCTGAGTGAGGACATGACGCCATATTTTTCTCCTTATGTGATTAATTTTTATCCTATTATTAAAATAGCATAGTTTTTTCTGGGAGTGTAAAAATAGTGACACGAGTTACAACTCTTAGAAAAAAATTCTAAATTCACTATTGAGTCTTATTTAAATCCGATTGATAGGTTTCAGTTAAAGCCATTACTGATAGTAAAGTAAGTAAAGCTGAAAATGCTATGTAAACGGAAACCCAAAAAATATCGAATTCCGTCCACAATTTAACAGCTATAGTTGGAGCAATTTTAAAATAGAAAGAATCTGTACACATGATTTGGTGTGCACACTTTTTGAGAACACTTAAACCTCTGAAAACCTTTTAAATGGTGGGCCCGGGAGGACTCGAACCTCCGACCAATGGATTATGAGTCCACTGCTCTAACCAACTGAGCTACAGGCCCTGGAATAGCTTAGGATTAGCTATCACCCATAAAACTTTTAAGTTTCTCACTTCTTGAAGGATGCCTTAGTTTTCTTAATGCTTTAGCTTCAATTTGACGAATTCTTTCTCGAGTCACATCAAACTGTTTACCAACTTCTTCCAGCGTATGATCCGTATTCATATGAATTCCGAATCTCATTCTTAGAACTTTTGCCTCTCTTGGCGTTAGACTTTCAAGAATGCTGATAGTGCTCTCTTTGAGACCTGTCTTAGTAGCAGCACCATCGGGTTGATCGATTGTGGTGTCTTCAATAAAGTCACCTAGATAAGAATCATCATCATCACCTATAGGTGTTTCCATAGAAATTGGTTCTCTTGAGATCTTAAGAACTTTTCTGATTCTAGATATAGGCATTTCCATTGCTTCTGATAGCTCTTCAACGCTTGGTTCTCTGCCTTTCTCTTGGATCATTTGTCTAGAGATTCTATTAAGCTTATTAATAGTTTCAATCATATGGACTGGAATCCTAATGGTTCTAGCTTGATCAGCTATAGATCTTGTTATTGCTTGCCTGATCCACCAGGTTGCATAAGTTGAGAATTTATAGCCTCTTCTGTACTCAAATTTATCCACTGCTTTCATTAATCCAATATTTCCCTCTTGAATTAGATCTAGGAACTGTAAACCTCTATTGGTATATTTTTTTGCTATAGATATTACTAATCTTAAGTTAGCTTCAACCATTTCTTTTTTAGCACGATCAGCTTGTATTCGTCCCATATTGAGCTTTCTATTAATGCCTTTAATGTCTTGAATACATAAATATGAGGATCTTTCTAGTCGTGCCAATCTTTTTTGATTAGCAACTATTTTTGATTTATTTTTATTTAGAATAGATGAGTATTTTCTTTTTGCGCGAATGTATTTATCAATCCAATTTAGTTTTGATTCACTACCTATAAAGGTTTTCCTGAACTCTTCCATTGGCACTCCAGCAGTTTCAACCACCATTTGCCTAATTTCTTTTTCGTATCTTTTTATTTCAGACATATAGGCAAGTATTATTTTTTGCAAAATATCAAATAACTTAGGAGCTATTTTAGTGCCCATTAAAGTCTCTTCAATGGCTTTATTGAGCTTTATGATTTCTGCTTCATTTGCATTCTCATCCAAAAGAGCTTTCATTTTATTTGTTTGTCGAATTAACTTATTGATGCATCTCTTAATTGCTTTAAAATCAACTTCTTTAGGCGGTTCATCACTATCAGTATTGATTTGAATTATTTCATCATTTTCAAATGCAAAGTCTGAGAATATTTCCAAATACTTTGTATCATCTTTATCAACTTGTTCCTTAATTTCTACTGTGAGAGTGTTGTATCTTTCTTCAATAAACATTAGTACAGGTAAAAATTGAGAAAGTGTACTTTGTATCTTCTTGTTGCCTTCTTCAATTTTCTTGGCAATAACTATCTCACCTTCTCTGTCCAATAGTTCAATCGTTCCCATCTCTCTCATATACATCCTGACAGGATCTGTCGTCTTACCTATTTCATTCTCTATAGGATTCGTGGTTTCTTGTGTATCAACCGATTGTTCTAGTTGTTGGGTGGTGGGAGCTCCTTCTTGCACAATAATGCCAAGTTCAGTAATCATTTCGACTATTTCTTCTAAACGATCTGCCTCTATGATTCCTTCAGGTAAATTTTCATTTAATTCAGCATAAGTTAGAAACCCTTCATGCTTACCTTTTTCTAGTAGTAGTTGAAATGGTGTTTTTTCCTTATTAGACGATTCTATTTCTTCGCCTTTGTCCCCACCAAATACTGATTCAATCTCTTCCTCATCAATTAATTCTTCAACTTCAACTGATTGACTTTCCTTAACTGCAACTACTTTTTTAGCCTTTTTAGCAGCAACTACTGTTTTTGCCTTTTTAACTGCAACTACTTTTTTAGCTTTTTTAGCAGCAACTACTGTTTTTGCCTTTTTAACTGCAACTACTTTTTTAGCTT
>ERZ767310.2226-NODE-2226-length-10354-cov-4.630935_pt1 | contig 10354 bp, 9 predicted proteins | sample MGYA00374954_ERZ767310 | MGnify/ENA primary metagenome ERZ767310 (study PRJEB28948, sample SAMN06267188) | marine metagenome | isolation source: Columbia River Estuary | place: USA:Columbia River Estuary, USA | collected 2013-07-23 ...
GAGAGTTTTCTTAAAAGTGGTGGCTACAGAAACAGAATCTACAACCACATCCATGGCAACGCCTGATAGAAGTTTTTGCTCGTCTAGGCTGATGCCTAAACGTTCAAACGTGCGTAACAACTCTGGATCTACCTCATCGAGGCTGCCCAATTCCTTTTTCTGCTTTGGTGCACTGTAATATGAAACGGCCTGGAAATCTGGCTTGGTGTAGGTGACATTCGACCATTCCGGCTCTTCCATCTCCAACCAAGTTTTGTAGGCGTCTAAACGCCAATCCAACATCCATTGGGGTTCGTTTTTCTTCTCACTGATCAATCGTATCACATCCTCATTGAGTCCAGGAGGCACCGTATCGCTCTCGATATCTGTGGTGAACCCGTACTTATAGTCGGTTGCGGTGATTTCATCTAGGATTTCGTCGCTCATAATAGGGGGTTAAACGGCGAAGCTTTCTCCACACCCGCAGGTGCGTGTCGCATTAGGGTTATTAAAACTGAATCCTTTTCCATTGAGGCCGCCACTATATTCCAAAGTGGTGCCGATAAGGTAAAGGAGTGACTTTTTCTCTACCACAACTTTGACGCCGTTATCCTCATAGAGTTCTGCATTTTCCGGCATTTCTGGGGTAAAATCCATTTTATAGGAGAGCCCGGAACAACCGCCACTTTCCACGCCTACACTGATGTAGGTCTTGTCCAATTGCTTGCCTTCCTCCTGCATTAAAGCAGCAAGTTTTGACTTTGCAGTATTTGATACTTTTACCATATTATTTAGAAACATTCTAAAGATGCGCGACAAAGTTACGTAATACGCGGCTTTTTTCTTGTGTTCTCACCAATGAACACAATAACTTTGCTACATGTTCGATGAAAAAAACCCACAGCGTACGCCCATCAGTGATTTGGGCGAGTTTGGCCTCATAGGTCATTTAACGCAAGCCACTAAATTGAAACACGCCCATACCGCATTAGGAGTGGGAGATGATGCCGCACTTATAGACGTAGGTACGCACTACCAGGCGGTTTCTACCGATCTTCTCGTGGAAGGAGTTCACTTTGATTTGAGCTACATGCCGTTAAAACATTTGGGCTATAAAAGTGTGATTGTCAATCTCAGCGACATTTACGCGATGAATGGAACGCCGGAACACATCACTGTTGGTTTGGCTGTTTCAAACCGATTTCCTGTTGAAGCGTTGGAAGAAATTTACGAGGGTATTCATTTGGCTTGTGAACGGTACAATGTGGATTTAGTCGGTGGTGATACTACGGCATCGCAATCGGGATTGATGATTTCGGTAACGGCAGTGGGTCGGGTCGAAAAGGACCGAGTTGCGAAACGTAGCGGCGCAAAAAATAACGACCTCATTGTTGTAAGCGGTGATTTAGGAGGTGCCTATATGGGACTTCAAATTTTAGAACGCGAGAAGCAGGTCTACTTAGAGAATCCTGATATGCAGCCGGAATTGGGTGGACACGAATATATTTTGGAACGCCAATTAAAACCTGAAGCGCGCAAAGACATCATTGAAATCCTGAAAGCATTGGACATTCAGCCGACCTCAATGATTGATATTTCCGATGGACTCAGTTCGGAAACCATCCATTTGGCCAACGCAAGTGCGATGCAATACAACCTTTACGAGAGTAAAATTCCAATCGATCCTTCCATCTACGCGCTTTGTGAAGAGTTTAATTTGAATACCACAACAGTAGCATTGAACGGAGGAGAAGACTATGAACTACTCTTTACCGTACCGATCGAAGATCACGATAAGGTTAAGACAAACCCGAATCTTACTGTAGTTGGTTTTGTTAAGGAAGGAACGGGCGCAAATCTTATCACTCGCGACGATAAAGTCATTGCTTTGAAGGCGCAGGGATTCAATCACCACCAAGAATAGTAGTGGTGTTTTAGTAAATGGCGCGCTAAATATCGCTCTTGACGGCCAAAACTTGAGTAGTCTGTGTCGATTGGTACTTTCTTAGTAACCGTTTGATTATCAAAGGCAAAAAAAGGTAACTTACTAGTCCAAACCAACCTAGTTACCTTATCATGGAAGAAAAAATCTTCAACAACCTGTTGCACGGGTACCCCTTCTATTTTCCATTTTGGAGGGAGCCTTTAGACGAGCAGTGCACCTTTACAGAAGCACTTGCCGCTAAAAATCTTCAAAAATTACCTGGATTTCAGTATTGTACTGAAGAACAAGGGGAGGTCATTTATAAAAGAGTGAAACACCTTTTTGCTGTTTATGCAGCTGGTGATCGTTCCCACGTGCAGTGGGACGAATCCAAACAAGTGGTGCGTGCTTTTCCTAATTCTTACAGAGAAATCATGGGACTTACTAAGCCTCAGCGCAGCTGGTTGCCTAAACTTATTTAGTGCGCGTTTATTGGAAATACGCGGTCCCACTGATCGGATGAAAACCACGCTTGACGACCGTCACTGAGGCCTATATAAAACCAATCCTCTGTCGCCCGCACTAGGCGGCCGGCGCTTCCTTCGCTCAACAGTAAAATCCTTGTGCCATTGGCATCAGGTGCACTGTAGCCGTAACTGTTATTGCTGACCACAATAACCTTATCGCTCTGGGGCATGCTGGTTTGTGCGGTGAGTACGAGCACCAGCCCTATGCTGCTTAGGGCAAGTGGCGCACGCCAACTCCATGCCGGAGTTTTAAACTTCCGGAGCACGAGCAGGAGCAGAGCGGCTATTAAGAAAAGTCCAGCAAGCAAGCCCCAATGTTCAGGTGCAAGAACTTCTCTGAATTGTGATCCAATCCAGTGAAGCAATGGATCGTTCGGTGCGGGTAAGGCATCGGTAAGTCGCGTGTTGAGCCATTGAAGGTTATGAATGGTTTCCTCATTTCCAGGTTCAAACAAAAGAGACCGTTCAAACCACAATCGTGCCTCTCCGAACTCACCAAGTCTTGTGTAGCAATTCCCAATGTTGTAGTACAATGCCGGGTCGGAATGACCTTGTTCGGCTAAGGATTCAAAAAGTGTGCGTGCCGACTCAAATTGGCCGTCGGCATACAATGTGCTGGCACTATCACTTAACGTGTTTACAGTTGCTCCCATAGTGCATTAAATTCGTTCAACCATTCGTCATTCGAGACCATCGTGTTCGGCGCATAAAGTGCCAATTGTAACTGTTCAACTAGTGCATTTATCCTACCGCCTGAGGCAGTACCAAAGGCTTCGTTTAAAACGGTCAAACTGATGTTTTCTTTGGCAATTCCTTTGTGGACCAGCGCTTCTTCGAGGGCGTTTAACATTTTACCGACCGCCTCGGGGTCGTTCGTTTTCCATGCCGTATTGATTGCTTTTTTCATCGCAGCATGCATCGCTTCTGGAGATGCGCTCCTTGACTTTATAGAAACGAGCTGAAGCAACCATCCCAATACTACACCGCCCAGTAACACCCAAATCCAAAGCAGTGATTTCCCGTGTTCTGTAGTGCTCTCATCCACTTCTTGTAGGTACCGGATGTCGTTATCTATAGTATTGACTTCCCGTTGAATTTTTGGCGAGGTACCGTCATTGTTAGGATCGGCCTCTACTAACGCATCGCCGGTTACGGTAAGGGTGGTTTCTTCGAGCGTAATGGTTTCGTAAGCCTCTTTTTTCGTGTTAAAAAAGGTCCATTCCATCTGAGGCAGGATGAATTGACCTTTAAACTGAGGCACCAACAAATATTCAAATTCCTTAAACCCACGAACTCCCCGTTCGCTGTAGCGAATCTTTTCATTGAATTTTGGATCATAAAGGTCGAAGCCCTGCGGCGGAATCAACTCAGGGACACTGATTGTATTGAAATTCCCTGCGCCCTCAATGCGCAGTTTTAGCGTAATGGATTCGTCTCCGTTGACCGAAGTCCGGCTTACTTCACGAACCAATTTCAATTCACCCACAGCCCCCGAAAATCCGCTGGGTTGTGGGGTAGGAAGTGGTTTGATTTTTACTGCTGGAATTTTGGCGGTGGCAACTTCTTGTTCCCAGCGCATAAGCGGCATATTAAAGAAATCACGTTGGCCGGTTGGCTTCTGAACGGTGCCCGTGATCTTGAGCTCTTGACCGCCTAATGTTCCTGGTTTGTTGGGTATGATTAATCGTTTGTCAAAGTCTAAAACAGTCGCAATTTTACCTCCTATGCGTTCTCTTCTAGACTGCTGTTCAAACTCTAATTGTTGTTGCAATACGTTTTCAAAATTGGGCGCTTGAAGCATATTTAAATCCCGGACCTGCTCAAAGAGTGTAGCGGAAAACAATAAAACGATGGGTTCACCAACATAGACGGCCTTTTTTGAACTCAATATATCAACTTCAAAGCCTGCGGATTTTGGGACCGATTGTGAGCGTTCCTTTCTCACACCTGCCTTAACCTCAATAGTTAACCTATTGCTCTGAAATTCCTTGCCTTTTATTTTGAGCGTGGCCGGGTCAATGGTAAAGGTTCCTTCTTCTTGTGCAACCAACTGGTAGGTAAGCTCCCGTGAGAAACTCATGGACCCATTGATGATTTGTGTCTGTTGCGAACTGTACGGGCCGCTTACCACGATAAAGTGCTCAAAACTGGGTGGAATGAGGTCGCCGCCGCGTGCGTTGCAACTGAAGGTAACCCGAAACGGTTCGTCCAGGCCGACCGAAGTCCTAGAACTCCGCGCGGTCAGCTGTACTTCTTGGGCGACGAGGCTCGTTGCCAGAAATATAAAGGCCCAAAGCCAATGGTATTTACCAATCTTTTTCTCCACTCTTTTTCTTTCCTTTCGCTTTTTTAGCGGTCATTTTTTCTGCCGTTTTCTCTTCCGCACGTTGTACCGCTTCCAGCAAACCTTTGATCTGCTCTGGGGTCATCTTAGCCTTAGCTTCACCACCCTCTTTCGGCTCATTTTTTTCACTACCACCGTCTTCATCCTTCGGTTCGCCTTGGTCGTTTTGTTGCTCGTCTTGCGGGTCACCCTGATCGCTCTCGCCTTGTTGGTCGTCTTGTGGTTCGTCCTTCTTACTTTCGTCGTCCTCAGGGTTCTCTTCCTGCTTTTGGTCTTGATCGTTTTTAGGATCTTCTTTATCCTCTTTCTCTTCTTGTTCCTGGTCTTGCTGCTCCTCCTGATTTTCCTCCTGTTGCTGCTGTTTTAGTTTTTCCAAAGCGCGATTGAGGTTATACATTGCATCGTTTTGCAATGGATTTTTACGCAAGCTTTCTGCATAGGCACCCACAGCTTCTTGGTATTTTTCAGCAGCCATGAAGGCGTTACCAGCATTGTACAACGCATTACTTTTCGTCCCAGGGTCTTCGGTGTTTTGGGCCGATTTTAACAATACACTTGCCGCCTGCTCTGCTTCGCCCGCAGCCATTAAAGTACTGCCTAAATTGTACAATGGCTCGAAGGCATCTGGTTCAGCGGTAGCGGCTTCTGCAAAGGCTTGCGCAGCACCACTGAGATCACCTGCTTCAAATTTCTCATTTCCTTCTCGTATACGCTTCCCGTAATCGTGTTTAGTCCAATCTTCTGTATTTTCCACCACCAAGCTATCTGCCTCCTGTGCATGCATTGCAGGACTATATACCAGAACGAACACAACCAACAAGCTTGCTTTCACGCGCCTTCCCGTGTGCGCGGGTAGCAAAAGATAGAGTGCTAGAAAGAATAGCGCAGGGAAGAGGAACCATTGGAATTGGCTCTCGTAATTTAATGCGACCTCCTCATTGATATCAGCCTTATCTCCACCCGCAATAAAATCCTGGATGGCCTTTAAAGTTGATTCAGTGTTGTTTCCATCTATGACTGTTGCATCCAACGAACTTCCAATACTGCTGAGTTTTTCTATATCGCGTTTGGTGATGACGACCTCCCCGTTTTTATCCTTCTTGAAAGTTGTGCCGCGGGAAGTGCGGCTTATGGGGATGGGGCCACCAGAGGTGGTGCCGAGGGCAACGAGCATGGTTTGAACAGGCAGTGCGGGGTCCGCACTTCCCGCGGTCAAATCTTCATGATCTTCTCCGTCCGTCAGTACGATAACGAACCGTCCGGCAGGAGAGGCGGGATTGAAATAATCGGTGGCATACGCTAATGCGGCTGCGAGGTTCGTTCCTTGCGACGGCACGGCATCTGGACTTGCGGCACGTAAGGCCATTTTCGCGGCGGCATAATCCGTAGTAATAGGAAGGGCGGGGTAGGCGCTGCCGGCATAGGCGATGATGCCCACGCGGTCGCCGCCTAATTGGTCCACAGTTCTGGAAATAAGGAGCTTGGCTTTTTCTAAACGCGAAGGCGTAAGGTCTTCTGCGAGCATGGAGCGGCTAACATCGAGCGCAAATACTACATCGGCACCTTGGCGCTTTACTTGCGTCGTCTGTCCGCTCATTTGCAGGTTCGCCAAACTGATGCATAGGAAGGCCACTGCCACTGCCAAGAAGGTATAACGGGTATAAAAACGCGCTTTACTCAAAGCTGCTGAAGCGTGTTGTGAACGGTCACTTAAACCTAATATGCGCCAGACTTTGTGACGCCAGCGCTGGAAGAATACGGCTGAAATTATCACCACTAGAAGCAGGAGCGGAGCGGTATAGAGCCATTCAGTATGTTGCCATTTAAACTCCATTAGAAGGCGGTTTTTAAAAGCACAAAATTCAACAATAACTCAAGCGCAATACAGGCTAAGGCCAAATAGAGAAATATGGAGAAGTGTTCGGTGTAGCGGTAAAATTCAAAGCCTTCAATCTCGCTTTTTTCCAACTGATCAATACTGTTGTAAATCTGCGCCAAGCGCTCGTTATCGGTGGCACGGAAGTATTGTCCTCCAGTGATATCAGCAATACGCTTGAGTAAGTCCTCGTCAATAGTTACGGGTCTGGGTTGGTAAATTAAATTCCCTCGCGGGTCTTTCATGACAGGTGTTGAGGCCATTCCATTGGTTCCCAGCCCTATGGTGTAGACTTTGATGTTTAGACTGGCGGCTAATTCAGCGGCTTGCACCGGATCTACCAATCCGCCGTTGTTCTCACCATCGGTGAGTAGAATAATGACCTTGCTCTTTGCGGTGCTCTCCACCAATCGGTTTACTGCGGTACTTAATCCCATACCAATAGCTGTACCTCCTTCAAGCATTTCATGATGAAGAGTGCTTATTTGTTGGCTGAGCAAACTTTGATCCGTTGTCAATGGTACAGGGCTGTACGCTTCTCCTGCATAAATGACAAGACCAAGGCGGTCCATAGTACGTTGCGCCACAAAATCTGTCGCAACCGTTTTAAGGGCCTCTAAACGATTGGGCTTAAGGTCGCGCGCCAGCATGGAGGTACTTATATCCAGCGCCATCATTAGGTCAATTCCCAGGTTTTGGCTAGGCTGCTGAAACATTTGACTGCTTTGTGGGCGTGCTAATGCGGTGAAAACAAAGGCCAATGCCAACCAACTGAGTCCGCTGCTTGCTGCGCGAACGGTGCCCAGAGAACTGGCCGGCAGCTGCTGGTTAGAGCTGAAGGTGTAGGCATTGAAGCGGCTTCTGCGCCTGAGGTAGAGTCCTATCCAACCCAGCGGGAGGACAAGCAGACCCAAGAGCCATAGCGGTTGTGCAAAATCCCAATTAAACATCTTGCACTGGTTTAAAATCCATAATGAGCGCGGTTGCTTTGTCTAGACAATCGCGGTGTACCGCAACGTCCCAGGTGCCCTTAGCGAACTTCACATAGTCCGCTCTTGTTAAGATGAATTGGTAGGATTCAATCTGCGACGCAGTCCATTTTTGATCGAGCATAAGCAGGCTTTCCGAAGTTGTTTGCTCCGCCAAAGGCAGGCCTGTACGGTGGGTTAAATAAGTGCGGACGACGTCGCCTAATGCCACATAAAATCCTTTCATATCACGTTCCCACAAGGCATCAGCGCGAAGGGCTTTGATAGCCTGCATCGCCTCTTGGTAATAATCTCGTTCCGGTTCCGGCGCCGCCACTGGCTGCTCTTGAGGTTTTTTAGCATAGCGCCAAACAAGGTAACCGATCAATAAAAGTGCAACACCCGCCGCGATCCAGTACCAATACGCTTCGAGCCACCAAACAAAATTAAAGGGGACTGCCGCTAATGGACGTGCCGCTTCCTTTTCTAGGCCTTCTTCTTGGGGTAAGAATCGGGCTTGTACTGTATCGGGAGGAACCGTATAGACGCCATTAGGACTTACAGCGGAAAGCGCCGGTAGCACCAATGCGCCCGTATCCATAATGAGGTAGGTCAGGGTTGCCGTGCGGACAAAATCCGTGGAGTCGAACGTTGTCGAAACCAATAGAAAAGCACTGGTGCTGTCCGGAGGCAAAAGTTCCCAGCCATTTTCAGCGGGCCATTCTACTTTTTGTACGATTAAACCGCCCACGATTTGTGCGTTGGTATCCAATCGTGCATTCAGTATGGTGGGATCGGACTTTACGTTTTCTTGCGCGAATGCATTACTCAAACAAAGGAAACTGAGAAGTATTAGCAACGGTTGTCTCATCGCGCTTTGTTCTTTAAGAATTGAAGCAATGGCGGAACGAAATCTTGACGATCGTCCAGCGAGATGTAACCGGCTCCTGCGCTACGCGAGAAATTTTTAAGGAATTGGTTGTATTGTTCGTGTCTTTGAGCAAGTGCCTCCCGGAATTTATGCCCGCCTGAACGAACCCATTGTACCGCGCCAGTTTCAGAATCGGCTAAGGGTACGAGACCAATTTTAGGTAATGCCACTTCTTTATGGTTATAGGTATTCACGGCACACAAATCAAAACGCTTCGCTGCGATTTTAAAGTTGCGGTCCGGTGCACTGTCGAGGTAATCACTCAACACAAACACAATACTGTGTCGTTTTTGCACCTTTAGCAAATGCGCCAAAGCCGTTTCTACATCTGTGCCTGCCGCAGTAGCTTCTGTTTCAAGAATGCTTTTGATGATGCGCATAACGTGGAGCTTCCCTTTTTTAGGAGGGATGACTTTCTCAACTTTTCCACTGAATAAAATGAGTCCAATTTTATCGTTGTTGCCCATCGCACTAAAGGCCAAAGTCGCAGCGATTTCAGTAATCATGTCGCGTTTGGAGCGCTCGTCCGTACCGAAATTGGTTGAACCACTGATGTCAATCACCAAGAAGAGCGTCAATTCGCGTTCCTCTTCAAAGACTTTGATGTACGGACTCCGTTTGCGAGCAGTAACGTTCCAATCAATGCTGCGCACATCGTCGCCACTTTGGTACGGACGCACTTCTGCGAAGCTCATACCGCGTCCCTTAAATGAACTTTGGTATTCGCCAGAAAAGAGCTGGTCGCTCAAACGGCGTGTCTTGATTTCAATACGCCGAACTTTCTGCAAGAGTGCTACAGCATCCACGTTTTTACGGTACCATTAAGGTGTTTAGAATTTCAGTAACGATGTTCTCTGTGCTCAATTCTTCCGCTTCCGCCTCATAAGTAAGGCCAATTCTATGGCGTAACACCGCAGGCGCAACTGCACGTACATCATCCGGCGTTACAAAGCCCCTGTGACGCAAGAAGGCGTGACATTTAGCTGCTTTTGCCAATGCGATAGAGCCGCGGGGTGAAGCACCAAAGCTGATCTTGTTGCGCAAGGCGCCTAGTTGATAATTTTGAGGTTCGCGAGTGGCGAAAACGATATCGAGAATGTAGTTTTCTATTTTTTCGTCCATGTAAATGCGCTCAATAAAACCTCGTGCCCGAACGATTTGCTCTAAACTAACAACGGCACTGAGCTTTTCCATGGCACCGCTCATTTGCTTGCGCATAATGTCGAGCTCATCCTCTTTAGTGGGGTAGCCCAACGTCACTTTCAAAAGGAATCGGTCCATTTGTGCTTCAGGAAGTGGATAGGTTCCTTCTTGCTCCACCGGATTTTGTGTAGCCATAACCAGGAACGGCTTTGGCAGCGGGTAACTTTCTTCTCCAATGGTCACCTGGCGTTCTTGCATCGCTTCGAGCAGCGCACTTTGAACCTTTGCCGGCGCCCGATTAATTTCATCCGCCAAGACGAAATTGCTAAAGATGGGTCCCTGTTTGGTGTCGAACGCGTGTTCTTTCATGTTGTAAATCTGCGTGCCTATGACATCCGACGGCAACAAATCGGGCGTAAACTGCACTCTAGAAAAACTTCCGCCCAAGGTTTTGCTCAAGCTATTTATGGCAAGCGTTTTTGCAAGTCCAGGTACCCCTTCAAGAAGGATGTGTCCGTTGGCGAGCAGCCCAATCAATAGGCCTTCTACCATGCCGTTCTGTCCTACAATGACCTTGCGTAATTCACTTTGAATGAGATCGATAATCGCGCTCTCATTTTTAATTTCTTCGTTTAATGCGACAATATCTGGTGCACCTTCCA
>ERZ767310.2242-NODE-2242-length-10297-cov-4.436145_pt1 | contig 10297 bp, 7 predicted proteins | sample MGYA00374954_ERZ767310 | MGnify/ENA primary metagenome ERZ767310 (study PRJEB28948, sample SAMN06267188) | marine metagenome | isolation source: Columbia River Estuary | place: USA:Columbia River Estuary, USA | collected 2013-07-23 ...
TTCATGTATACAATTTACAAAATTTAATCTTTACTTAAAATATCAATTATCAATATTTTAAAGCTATGTTTTTATTTCATTGCTTGAATTTGGATTTTTTAAAATCATTATATTTATGCTATAGTACTTATGTCACAAAATAATAGTTATTTGTAATAATAGGTTTTTAAAAAAACTTGTTTAAGATAATGACGCAATGACAACTTTGTTCCCCTATTTTGAGCTATAGAGTTTTTTACTTTATAAATACTTGTTTTACAGTGTTTTGGGATACTTTGGGGTATTCTTTACATTAGGACTTACTTCCCAATACAGAAATTAGCAAATATATTACCCAGCAAATCATCAGACGTGATTTCCCCTGTAATTTCTCCAAAGTGATATAGGGCCTGACGAATATCAATAGCTAATAAATCTCCTGAAAGCTGTTTATCCATTCCATGTTGTACCTTTTGTACATCTGACAAAGCTTTTAGTAAAGAATCATAATGTCTGGAGTTTGTAACAATAGTCTCGTTGTTGCGTAAGGCTCCAGTATTTACAAATTCCAATAACTTTGTTTTTAAACATGTAATCCCCATATCACTCTTAGCTGAGGTATACAAAGTGTGTGGATGTATAATAGATTTCTTAACAGTTTCAATATCAGCTAAATCCATTTTGTTAGCAACAACTATTAATTGTTTGTCTGGATACTGCTCTTGAATTTTTAGTATTTCATTGTTAAATAAAGTAGTTGATTCAGATGTTAGCTTGGAAGCATCTATTAAATATAATATGACTTCTGATTGAGTGATTTTTTCAAATGTTTTTTTAATACCAATACTTTCAATCATATCCTCAGTATAACGAATACCAGCAGTATCAATGAATCGAAATTTAATACCTTCAATTGTGATTTCGTCTTCAATGGCGTCACGAGTTGTTCCTGCAATATCACTTACAATAGCTTTATCTTCATTTAATAACGCATTTAAAAGAGAAGATTTTCCAACGTTTGGTGCCCCGATAATAGATATTGGAATTCCGTTTTTAATTACATTACCTGTAGAAAAGGAGTCAATCAAATGTTTTAATACATTGATAATACGATGAAGTAAATCTTCAAATTGTTTACGATCTGCAAACTCTACATCTTCTTCAGAAAAATCAAGCTCTAATTCAATAAGAGAAGCGAAGTTTAATAATTCGTCTCTTAATTCTTTAATTTCATTACTAAAGCCGCCACGCATTTGCTGCATAGCTATTTGATGGGATGCCTTGTTCTCACTCGAAATCAAATCTGCTACAGCTTCTGCCTGACTTAAGTCTAATTTAGCATTTAAAAAAGCACGTAATGTAAACTCTCCAGGATTGGCAACTCGAGCTCCATTTCGAACAAATAACTGTAAAATTTCTTGTTGTATATAGGTGCTTCCGTGGCAAGAAATTTCAACAACATTTTCCCCAGTATATGATTGAGGGTCTTTAAAAATGGAAACTAAAACTTCATCTATATCCCTACCAGACTCAGTAATATGCCCTAAATGAATTGTATGTGACTTTTGATCACTCATTTTTTTAGAATGAATTGAATTAAAAAAATCATCAATCATTAAAATAGAATTAGGTCCAGAAAGTCGAATCACAGCAAGAGCTCCTGCTCCAGATGGAGTTGCTAAAGCTATAATGGTGTCTTTTAAGTGCAATTGATTTTTTTTACAAAAGTATTAATATTACTTCAAATGGTATAAGTAATTATTTTAAATTATTTTTGTGGTTTATTTTTAAAAAATTTAATATGAGAACATATCTATATACATTTTTAATTATATCATCTTTGATTAGTTGTGATAACCAATCAAAACTATCGACTGACGAATATATAGTAAATGTAAAGGCTGAAGGGGTTTTTAATGGACTAAGAGCATATTTAAAAACGAATACAAACCCTCGTAGTGTTAGAACTACTGATACTGCTATCGTTAGTAACGGTTCATTTAGTTTTAGAGGGAAAATTAATGGTGTGGAAATGCGAACCTTAACAATCGACGGACTTAATGGACAAACTAATATTGTTCTTGAACCTGGCAAAATTCAAGTTACTATATACAAGGATAGTATTTTTTCATCTACAAGTGTTGGAACACCTAATAATGACGTATTTGATGACTACAAGAAACAATACAAAAAACAATATAATGTAATTAGTAGCTTACGAGATTCGATTTTGAAATTAGCAAATAATCCGATAATTTTAGAGCAACTTAAAATAAAAATGAAATCTCAAAAAATATTACTAAAAAACTTTGGATTTAATTTTATCAAAACATACCCTGATTCTGATTTTTCCTTGACATTACTAAATAGCGCACTAGGTCAAAAAGGATTTGATATTGATCTAGCTAAAGAAGCATACGATAAAATTAATATAAGTATAAAAACAAAAACAGTTGAAAATCAAATTATTTCAAACCAAATAAAAACAAAACTTAATAAAGCTAAAAAAACTGAATTAGTAAAAATAGGAGAAAAAGTGCCTGCTTTTTCAGGACCTAACTCAAAAGGAATTTTGTTAGACCTAAATAAAATTAAAGGAAAAGTAACGATTATTGATTTTTGGGCATCATGGTGTAAACCTTGCCGAATCGAAAACCCAAATCTTGTTAATCTATATGACAAATACCACGATAATGGCTTAGAAATTATTAGCATATCCCTAGATTCAGAAACCCAAAGATTAGCTTGGATTAAAGCTATCAAGAAAGATCAGCTAAACTGGTTTAATATTTCAAACTTAAAATCATGGAATGATCCAATTGCGCAGCTATACGGAGTGAATTCTATTCCAGCTACATTTATAATAGATCAAGACGGTGTTCTAATTGACAAACAACTGAGGGGCCGTCAGTTGGACGAGAGAATAAGGGGACTTCTAGATTTATAACTTAACTATCCAACTAAATCTTTTTGTTTTTATGCATTAAAAACAAAATTAAGATTGGAACAGCTAGAAGTATTACCATCCACAAGTGTTTTTCTAAAACTTGAGGAATAATTAATAAAGTTAAAATATATCCTCCAATAGCTCCACCAAAGTGAGCATCATGACCGATATTACCTTGACGCGACTTCATTCCATAAATTGAATACAGCATATACCCCACTCCTACAATATAAGAAGGAATTGGAATTGGAATAAAATATAGAAACAATTCCATTCCTGGATACAAAAGTATAGCGGAATATAAAATTCCTGTAACAGCTCCACTAGCACCAACAGCTGAATATAAAGATTCATTTTGATGGAAATAATATGACAAAAAATTTCCGCATATTAAACTCCCAAAATATATTAAAAAAAAGTTTATAGGACCTACACTAACTAAAACAATATCGGCAAAAAAATAGAGTGTAAACATATTAAATAATAAATGCTGAAGATCAACATGTAAGAAACCAGAAATTAATAGTCGAAGTTTTTCGCCTCGCTTAATCCCTCCAATATTGAACTTGTATTGCTCAAAAAATAAACGGTCTTTAAACCCTTTGAAGGAACAAATAACATTAATTGCTATAATTATTAAGGTATAAATACTAATGTTCATAAGGACTAAATATTAAATAAACTATATCTTTGCGAAAGCAAATCTAATATTTTTATATGCAACTACTAGCATACATTTTAATATATCCTATTCTTTGGATAGTATCCATGCTTCCATTTAGAATACTTTATTTCGTTTCTGACTTACTTTATATTTTGATGTATTATGTAATAGGTTACAGAAAAAATGCAGTAAAAGAAAATTTGAATCTTGTATTTCCAAATAAATCCGAAGCTGAATTACGTACAGTTTTAAAAAAATTTTACCATCATTTATGTGACATGGTAGTTGAGTCTATTAAATCAATGAATATTTCTATTGACTCTATGAAATCAAGATATAAATTTAATAACCTAGACATCATTACAGGCTATGAAAAGCAAAATAAAAGTATCATTTTGATGTGTGCGCATTACGGAAGTTGGGAATGGATCTTTATTCTTCAGACTTACACAACACATCGTAGTTATGCTATCTATAAAAGACTTCAAAATAAATATTTTGATCGATTAGTAAAATCAATCCGAGCTCGCTACAATAGTTATCTCATTACTACCAAAGAAACGTTTTCTGTTATGGAGGAAGCTAAGAAGAATGGGGTCTTGTCTATGAGTGGTTTTGCATCTGATCAATCTCCAAAAATAGACAAAGCTCGCTATTGGGCAGATTTTATGGGTATTAATGTTCCTGTACATACCGGCGCAGAAGCTTTAGCAAAGAAATTGGATATGCCGGTAGTGTTTTTTTCTGTAAAGCGTATCAAAAGAGGATACTATGAAGCTACCTTTCAAACTCTAGCCGAAAAGCCAAAGTCATTCAACGATTATGAAATCACTGATAGATTCTTAAAACTTGTTGAAGCTCAAATAAACGAGGCGCCTGAATACTATTTATGGACCCATAAGCGTTGGAAACACCGAAAGGTTTAAATTCCCGCTACTTCTTTTATTTCATTTATAATTTTATTTCCTAAATTATCTGCAGCTTTCTGAGTTGGTGCTTCAGTATAGATACGTATAATAGGTTCTGTATTACTTTTTCTAAGGTGAACCCATTCGGTTAGGAAATCTATTTTAACGCCGTCAATAGTAGATATTTGTTCTTCTGAGTACCTAGCTTCAATAGCCGCTAATATGGCATCTACATCAATCGAGGGATTCAAATCGATTTTATTTTTACTCATAAAATAAGACGGATAGCTAGCCCTAAGGTTACTCACCGCTATTTTACGCTCCGCTAGTAAACTTAAAAATAAAGCAACGCCCACTAAAGCATCGCGTCCATAATGAGATTCAGGATATATAATTCCACCATTTCCTTCACCTCCAATAATTGCGTTAGATGATTTCATTGCATTAACCACATTAACTTCACCAACAGCACTTGCTGTATATATGCCACCATATTTTTCAGTCACATCTCTAAGAGCTCTTGTTGAACTTAGATTACTAACAGTATTTCCTGGTCTATGACTTAAGATATGATCAGCACAAGCAACTAAAGTATATTCTTCGCCAAACATCACTCCATTTTCATCCATAAATGCCAAGCGGTCAACATCTGGGTCAACAGCAATTCCAAAATCAGCACCACTAGCCACTACTTTTTCAGACAAGTCTGTTAAATGTTTTTTTAACGGTTCTGGATTATGAGAAAAATGACCATTGGGTTCACAATGTAATTTAACAGGTTCAACACCTAATCGCTCCAAAAGAAGTGGAATTGCGATTCCACCAGTTGAATTAACTGCATCTACAACCACTTTAAATTTACAATCTGAAATTGCTTTTGTATTTACATATTCTAAATCTAAAACGGTGTCTATATGAATATCAAAATAAGCACGATTTTTGGTTATGATTCCCAATTCATCAACATTAGCAAATTCTACAGCATCAGATTTTGCAATGTCTAAAACGCGCTGGCAATGTATAGAGTTTAAAAACTCGCCTTTGTGATCTAATAACTTTAAGGCGTTCCATTGTTTTGGATTGTGACTCGCTGTTATAATGATTCCTCCATCTGCGTACTCTAAGGGTACTGCAATTTCAACGGTTGGTGTAGTTGATAAATCTAAATCTATCACGTCAATACCCATTCCTACCAGTGTATTCATGACCAAATTTTGAATCATCGCTCCCGAAATTCGGGCATCTCTACCAATTACAACACGGTAAGACTTCTTAGTTCGTTGTTCCTTGATCCAATTGCCGTAAGCGGCTGCGAACTTTACAGTGTCAATAGGAGTCAAGTTAGTACCAACTGCACCTCCAACAGTGCCTCTGATTCCAGAAATCGATTTTATTAATGTCATGAATATATATTTTCAACAAATATAAGACTTCAAATTATTTATATTAAATGTATTTATATTTTTGCCTTACTTTTTATCAACTAATATAATTCCATATATTTTTATACTTTCCCATTTTAACATACGTTTGCGCAATGGGTTTGTGTTTTGGATCACTAAGTTTAGGATCTACATCTAGAGTTTTTTTAGCCCAATGTCGTGCTAAGGATAATATGTCCTTATCTTTTACAATATTGGCTATTTTCAATTCTAAAACCCCACTTTGTTGCGTACCCATCATATCACCAGGACCACGTAGTTTAAGATCTACTTCTGCAATTTCAAAACCATCGCTAGAGTGAACCATCGTTTCCATTCTTGTTTTACTATTTTCCCCTAGTTTATGACTGGTCATTAAAATACAGTAACTCTGTTCACTCCCACGTCCTACACGTCCTCTTAATTGATGGAGTTGCGATAATCCAAAACGCTCAGCACTTTCTATAATCATGACCGATGCGTTTGGAACATTCACACCAACTTCAATCACTGTTGTAGCTACCATAATATGTGTTTCCCCTTTTACAAAGCGCTGCATTTCAAATTCTTTGTCTGCTGGCTTCATTTGACCGTGCACCATAGATACTTGATAATTTGGCATTGGGAAATCACGAACAATGCCTTCATAACCATCCATTAAGTCCTTGAAGTCTAAAGTTTCACTTTCATTTATTAATGGGTATACAATATAAATTTGTCGTCCTTTTGCAATTTCTTGCCTAATAAAACCGATGACTTTTAATCGATTGGTATCATAGCGGTGAACCGTTTTGATTTGCTTTCTTCCTGCCGGTAACTCGTCGATTACGGAAATATCTAAATCTCCGTAAACAGACATTGCTAAAGTACGTGGAATCGGAGTTGCTGTCATTACTAAAATGTGAGGTGGAGAATTATTCTTTTTCCAGAGCTTGCTTCGTTGTGCGACACCAAATCGGTGTTGTTCATCAATAATAGCTAAACCTAAGTTTTTGAATTTAACCTTATCTTCTAACAAAGCATGTGTTCCCACAATAATTTGTAATTCACCAGATTCTAATTGTTCATGTATAACGCGACGATCAGCAATTTTACTTGACCCAGTTAATAATGAAATCTTAACTCCAATTAAATCACAAAAAGGTTTCAATCCATTGTAATGCTGGAATGCTAAAATTTCGGTGGGTGCCATCAAAGTCGATTGAAAATTGTTATCAATCGCAATAAACATAGACATCAATGCTACAATCGTTTTTCCAGAACCAACATCACCTTGTAAAAGTCGATTCATTTGCGCATTACTTCCCATATCAATTCGAATCTCTTTTAGTACTCTTTTTTGAGCATTTGTTAATTCAAAAGGAAGATGATTCTTATAAAATGTGTTAAAGTAATCTCCTACGGTTTCAAATCGATATCCTTTAATTTTAGACTTATGAATAATATTTTTTAAAATAAGTTGTAGCTGAATATAAAAAAGCTCTTCGAATTTTAATCGAAACTGAGATAGACTTAATATCTTTTGATTATTTGGAAAATGTATATTCAAAAGCGCTTCACTCTTAGATATTAATTTTTGATGCTGTAATATTTCTAATGAAAGTGATTCTTCAAAACGACCATTTAATTGCAAAAAAAGCTGTTCCATTACCTTACAAATAACACGATTTGATACACCTCTGTTTGATAACTTTTCTGTTGATGGGTAAATTGGTTGAATAGCCTTTGATAGCCCCTTGTCAAAAGTAGATTTTAATTCAATATCTGGATGGGGCATACTAAACACTCCATTAAATAGGTTTACTTTTCCAAAAACAACATAATCAGTATGAGTTTTTAATTGCTCATGAATCCATTTGTGGCCTCTAAACCAAACAAGTTCAATAAATCCTGTATCATCTTTAAAAGTAGCCACAAGTCGTTTACCACGCTTCTGTACAATTTCTTTAAAACTTGTTATTTTTCCAATAAGTTGTACTTCCGAATTTGAAGATTGTAATTCTGATGTTCTATAAAAACGTGTGCGATCAATATATCTATTTGGAAATAAATTTATAAGATCTTGATAAGTGTTTATTCCAAGTTCCTTTCGCAATATATTAGCACGACTAGGACCAACTCCTTTTAGATATTCTATTGGAGTTTGAAGTATAGTAGATGTATTTATTGGGGTTTTAATAAATTACTTAGTTTATATATCTTTAATTAACGCAACTAAGTTAATAGTTTTTATCTCTGTTTATTTAAAAATGTCTAACTTGTTTTCCTAATTTTTTTTTTATCGTTATGAAGACATTAATAAAATCAATAAATTATTTTAGCCTAATCACTATGGCAATTTTGATTAATTGTAGCAATGATAGTACAGAAAATAACTTTTCTGAAGATCAGACAACTCCCTCACTTTCAGTTAGTACTCAAACACTAACATTTTCTGATACAGAAATACTTATGTTTTCAGAACCCAAAACATTAACTTTTAGTGGTTTAGATTTATCAGATGTTTTAGTTATTAATACTGGTTTTAATTTTGAAATTTCTTTAGATGCTCAGAATTTTGAATCAGAGATTACTATTCAAACTGTAAATAATCAAATCAGCTCACAAATATTATATGTACGCTTTGCTCCGAGCGAGAATGCAATTGGTCAAATATCAGAAAGCTTAATATTTACTAGCACCAATGCCAATTCACAATCTGTTAACCTAATTGCTAATGGAATTGGAACAAATCCCAATTTAAATGTAAATTATTCTGAATTATTTTTTAATGATACAATTGTTGGAGGTATTTCTGAATCAATTCCTATTGAAATTACTGCTAGTAATTTAACTTCATTTTTAAATATATCTTCAGGTGGTCAATTTTTAATTTCTTTAGATGAAATTAGCTACAATTCTACTTTACAAATTGATCAACAAACTGCAAATGAAGACTTTCTTTTGTATGTACGTTTTGAACCTTCCGAAATTGGTGAATCATCAAATCTTTTAGAATTTAATAGTGAAGAATTAACTCCTGTTTCTGTAGAATTAGTTGGTACAGGTATTCCATTGGTCTATAATTATCAGGCTTTTAATGAAACTCGTTTAGCCTATGGAGGTGGCTTTAGCCAATCGTCTACACAAACTTTTACACTCCATGATGATACAACTAATATTGAATCAGTTATTATGTATTTACAATTAGATTGTCCTTCTGGTGGATGTAATGAATGGGATGTATACTCAAATATTCTAGTTAGAGATCTTTCTACAAACAATTGGTACGAAATAGGGCGTTACATCACTCCTTACGGAGTTGGAACTAACCAACTAGAGCGTGGATTAGAAATAGATGTAACTGACTTTAAATCATTACTTAAAGGGAATGTTGAGCTAAAGGCCTTCATTGAAGTTTGGGGGAGTGATGGTTGGAAACTAAGTGTAGATTTTGACTATATTGAAGGTACACCTGATTATCAATATTATGAAATAGCACCAATAGTTCAGTACAATAATAATTCATTGGCTGGAGTTATATATGGAGAAGATGCTTCAGCATTTGATTTGACAAAAGATGTTTTTGTACCTTCGAACGCGGAAAGTATGCATTTGCGAACAATTATTACTGGATGGGGTCACGCTACACCAAATGATTCAGACGGAAGGCCATGTGCTGAGTGGTGTTACAGAACTCACAATGTTAAAATTAATAATAATCAAGAATTTCAGCATTATTTGGGCCCTATAGGGTGTGTTACTAATCCAGTCAGTCCACAAAATGGTAATTGGGCTCCAGATAGAGCAGGATGGTGCCCAGGGATGGCAGTTCCAAACCGAATCAACTCATTGGAGGCTAGTTTAGCAGGAACTACTTTTAACTTTGATTATGAGTTTGAACCATGGACTAATGATCTCTTATCAACTTCATCAAATATTCATGCCTATTATGCGATGTCTAGCTTCATTGTTGTAAAAAGTAATTCTCCAATTGACAAACCAACAGTCATTAATTAATTAATAAATTATTTATTTATAAAGAAGTTAATTTACTCACTTCATTTTTTAGATAGGATAAAGCAACCCCACTTGAAGATGTATCATTTATCGTCATTGTCAACACTAGTTCTCTAAACTTATCTGCAGTAAGTGTATTATTAGAGGTGTCACAATTTCTAATATATTGGATATTGGAATTCTTAGCGGTTAATATAATATTCCAACACTCCTCTGATACATAAATTTGTTGTAACATATTGTGCTCAAATTCCTGTTCAATGGTTTGAATCAATAAATATTGATAATCTTCTTTTTTAGTAGAAATTGGAGGTACTCTAGTTAATAAATTAGTTAATGATATCCGTTCTAAGAACAACGCCAAACGCTCATAGGCCTG
>ERZ767310.2250-NODE-2250-length-10270-cov-4.412433_pt1 | contig 10270 bp, 8 predicted proteins | sample MGYA00374954_ERZ767310 | MGnify/ENA primary metagenome ERZ767310 (study PRJEB28948, sample SAMN06267188) | marine metagenome | isolation source: Columbia River Estuary | place: USA:Columbia River Estuary, USA | collected 2013-07-23 ...
AAACCGGTATTTTCTAAATACCGGTTTTTTTTATTTAATTTAGTTTCGAAATTACTTTTAATAATATTATGAAAACAAAACTACTCATATTTAACCTATTATTTTCTTGTATTCTTACAGCACAAACTGCTGAACAACGGGACAAAATGTTAAAAACATATGACCTTGAAAAAGTAAATAGCCTAATCGAAAAATTAAAGATAGGCGAAATAGAAAAAGAACAAATGCTTGAAGAATATCTAGCATCAAATCCAGATGTACAGAGAGAATATTATGATGATGGCAAGCATTACATTCTATATGGTATTCAAGAAAACAAACCTGTCTATATTTCTACTAATAATCGTAAATCTGCAATTGCAACAAATACAGTTTCCCTTAACCCTGGAGGAGATTTAGGTTTAGATTTAGAAGGTGAAGGTCTTACTATTGGAATTTGGGAACTAGACTACCCTCTTGCAACTCATCAAGAATTTATGAATAGTGATGGGACATCCAGAGTTACCGCAATAGACACTAATGATCCGAATGTTGGTGGTGGACATGCTTCACATGTAGCTGGAACACTTGGAGCTAGTGGGGTAAATGGTTCAGCTAAAGGGATGGCGCCTAAGTCATATATAGTAGCGGGTAATGTTGCAGGACATAAATCTGAAACAGCCAATGAACATTTAAACTCAGGAATGCTTGTATCTAACCATTCTTACGGAATTGTAGTAGATAGTGATACTCAAAGTTGGCGTTTTGGGAATTATGCGTCATTTAACTATGCTGGTAGTTTAAATGATGGAGCAAGAGCTTGGGATCAAATTTTATACAATACCCCATATTATACAAAAGTTGAGTCTGCTGGAAACGATGGTACTTTCTCTTACACAGGTGGATTAGGAACAGGACTCGATAAACTAACTGGATCTACACTTTGTAAAAATAATATAGTTGTAGCCAACGCTAATATTTCAGTAAATATTCCTCCATTTGGAAATCCTTCTATCTCTGGAGCTACTATTGCACCCTCAAGTAGTCAAGGTCCAGCTGATGATGGTAGAATAAAACCAGACATCGCAGGAAGAGGTACAAATGTATACTCTTGTGATGATGTAACTGAATCATCATATAGTAATTCAAGTGGAACTTCAATGTCTGCTCCGGGAGTAGCTGGAAGTTTATTATTGTTGCAAGAACACTATAATAATTTAAATAGTTCATTTATGAGATCAGCTACTTTAAAAGGACTAGTCTGTCATACTGCGACTGATGATGCTGAAAACCCGAATGTAACAGCAGCATCTTACCCTGGTCCTGACCCATTTTGGGGATGGGGACTATTAAATGCTGAATTTGCGGCTCAAACAATAACCGCAGCGCAAACCAATGAAGCAATAGTGGAGGAAAGAACTCTAAACAACGGAGACGTTTACTCTTTTACAGTAAATGTAACAGAGTCAGAAAAGTTTATGGCTTCTATATGTTGGACCGATATTGCGGGAGGAACTCAAAATGGAATACTAAACAGTACCACACCTGCTTTAGAGAATGATTTAGATTTGAGGATTACTGACAGTGATAATAATGAATATTTCCCGTGGAAATTAGACCTATCTAACCTACCAGCTGCAGTAAAGGGAGATAATATTGTAGATAATATTGAACGTGTTGAAATAGAAGTCCCAACGGCTGGACAATACACAATCACAATTTCTCACAAAGGCGTTTTTCCAGGTCCTACTCCAGGATCGGTTGGAAGTCAAGATTATTCACTTATAGTTACTGGGTCAGACTTATCTATTCCCCTATCAACTGGAAAAAACGAATTATCAAGCTTTATGGTATGGCCTAACCCAGCCAAGGAAATGATAAACTTTAAATTTGCATCTCAATCCAATAAATCTTGTTTAGTACAATTAATTGACCTTCAAGGAAGAGTAGTCTATTCTCAAAATATATTGGGAAGTTCTTCTGTAACTAATGGAAATATAAATACCTCCAGTTTTTCAAAAGGGGTTTATTTTCTTAGTTTAAATCTAGGAAATCAAAAAACACACAAAAAAGTGGTATTAAAGTAAAGTATACTTTTTAATAATTTTAATTAAAAGCGGATTTATTAATAAGTCCGCTTTTTTGTTTTATTACGCTAGAAATCATGTGTAATGTGTATTTTTGCGTGATGGAGAAAGAAACTAAGATATATGGCCTTAGAGCAATTATTGAAGCTATTGAAGCTGAAAATACAATTGATAAAGTTTTTTTACAGAAAGGACTTAGCGGCGAATTATTCACAGAGCTTGAAAAACTATTGCGAAAGCAAAATATAAACTTCACATATGTACCAATTGAGAAGCTAAACCGCTTAACACAGCACAATCACCAAGGGGCTGTAGCAAATATGTCACCAATAGCATTCTATGATTTAGAGGAATTAATAACTGCTGTAAAAGAAACTAAAGAAACTCCATTATTTCTATTACTCGATCAAATAAGTGATGTCCGTAATTTTGGAGCCATCATAAGAACTGCTGAATGTACTGGGGTAGATGGAATCATAATTCAAAAAAGTGGTGGAGCTCCCATAAACGGCGACACAGTTAAGACAAGTGCAGGCGCAGTGTTTAACATACCCATATGTAAAGTTGATCATATAAAAGATGCCATGTTTTATTTACAAGCCTCAGAAATAAAAGTGATTGCAGCAACTGAAAAGACAGAAAACACCATTTATGATGTCGATTTCAAACAAGGATGTGCTGTTATTATGGGTTCTGAAGATCGAGGAATTAACCCTTCAATATTAAAGTTGGTAGACGACAAAGCAAAACTCCCTATGTACGGCAGTATCGCATCTTTAAATGTTTCTGTTGCATGTGGCGCTTTTCTTTATGAAGTAGTCAGACAGCGCTTCTAAAGGGTTTTATTTTTGAAGCTATAATGTACTTCTAGAGATGAATCTGTAGTATGTGTTTCTTCTTTAGGAGATTCGATAAAATTTCCGTGTTCATCGAATTGTTGCAAAAACAGATCTTGCATTTCATCATATTGATCATGCTCCCAATCATAACGAACAGCTTTGGGAATCGATTCTCTAAAAACAAATGAAAAAACAAGCCCTACAATTAAACCTGATAAATGGCCTTCCCAAGACATGTTGTCTTTAACTGGGAAAACATACCACAACATACTACCATATAAAAACACCACGATTAAGGATAAGGCGGTTAAATGATGATTTTTGGAAAGTAATCCTTTAAAAAGCATAAAGCTCATCAAAACATAAATAATACCACTAGCTCCAATATGATATCCAGGGCTCCCTATTAGCCATGTTAAAAACCCAGATAATAAAATTCCAAACAGAAGAACACGCCAAGCTATAAACCTATAGAAATAAAATAAAGCTGCAGACAAAACTAGTAATGGTGTCGAGTTGTGGTACAAATGTTCCAAACTTCCGTGAATAAAAGGGCTAAAAAGAATCCCTCCTATTCCTGAAAAAGTTCTGGGATAAATACCCATGTCGTTAAAACGAAAACCAAATCGTAATTCAAACCAATAGACAAGCCATATAATCAATACAAAACTTAATGGAAATACTATAACATGATTTGAAAACTTGAACGGATTACTAGAGTTCATTGTTTTATAAATTTATTACATAATAACAAATAGCCCGCCAAAATAGGCATTGTGTTATATTGTCACCTCAATTTAAAAAAATACTTTAATTTTACAAAATGAACGCACCATTAGCAGAACGTTTACGTCCAAAAAAATTAAGCGACTATATAAGTCAATCTCACCTTATTGGGCCACAAGGAGCATTAACTCAAGCTTTAAACCAGGGGCTAATTCCTTCAATGATATTCTGGGGGCCTCCAGGAATTGGAAAAACAACCCTTGCTACTATTATAGCTCAAGAATCTGGACGTCCATTTTATACATTAAGTGCTATTAGTTCTGGAGTAAAAGATGTAAGAGAAGTTATTGAAAAAGCCAAACAAGGGGGCGGATTATTTACCACTAAAAATCCTATTTTATTTATTGATGAAATTCATCGTTTTAGCAAATCTCAGCAAGATTCATTACTACAAGCTGTTGAAAAAGGATGGGTAACGCTCATAGGAGCCACAACCGAAAACCCAAGTTTTGAAGTGATCTCTGCTCTACTCTCTCGTTGCCAGGTATACACTTTAAACCCATTCAATACAAAAGATCTAGAATCTCTTCTGACACGCGCTATCAAATCTGATGAACTACTTTCTAAAAAGAAAATAACACTCAAAGAAACGGAAGCTCTGTTGCGTTTTTCTGGAGGAGATGCACGAAAATTACTTAATATTTTCGAGCTGATTGTAAACTCTGTTTCAGAAGAAAGTATTACAGTTACTAATGATTTGGTTCTGAGCAAAATTCAAAATAATACTATCTTATATGACAAAACAGGTGATCAACATTACGATATTATATCGGCATTTATAAAGTCTATAAGAGGAAGCGATCCCAATGGAACAGTTTATTGGTTAGCGCGTATGCTGGAAGGCGGAGAAGACGTGAAGTTCATAGCACGACGGTTACTAATACTTGCAAGTGAAGATATTGGTAATGCCAATCCAACAGCGTTGGTGTTGGCGTCAAGTACTTTTCAATCAGTTGCTGCCATTGGAATGCCTGAAGCGCGAATTATATTAAGTCAATGTGCAACATACTTAGCCTGTTCTCCAAAAAGCAATGCTGCTTATCAGGCTATTAATTCAGCTGTAGATATTGTCAAAAATACTGGAAATCTATCAGTCCCACTGGAAATTAGAAATGCCCCAACAAAACTAATGAAGGATCTCGGCTATGGAGAGGACTATAAATATGCCCACAACTACGATTTAAATTTTGTAGCACAAGAGTTTATGCCAAAAGGATTAGAGAATAAAACAATCTATAAACCTGGAAAAAATGCACGCGAGCAATCTCAACAGTCTTTTTTGAAACAACGCTGGAAGGACAAGTACGGGTATTAGGGTAGTGTTTTTAGCGTTTCAATAATTGTTTTGTTTTGCTGGTAATATTCACGAAACCAAGAATTCCCTCTTTTGTAAATTATCCCCGGTTGCGCTTCAATTATATAGACATTCTCAAACATAGTAGCCTGTATTGAATACATCACTTTTTGGGTGATGTTATCTATGAAATCATATCCAGAAATAGTGGATTTAACTATAAGCCCCACAATAGCTTCTTTATTTATAATATCAGTGACTAGGGACGCAGTAGCAAGTTTTGGCGGAGCTTCAGTTTGCAGATCTTCAGATAAAGGAGCAGAAGATTTAATCGGTATGTTTTCATTAATTCCCTTGTCAAAAACAGGCGGAAGCGGAGGTTTAGGAGAGGTAAGACTACCACTATAATCATAGTTTAATCCAGCAACAGAGACAAAGGCATTTCGTAATGCTTCTTGATAAGCTTTCTTAAAATCTTTTAATTTAGATTGACCTATTTCTGATGAAAAAACGATATTATCACGGCAATCTGTAAGGGTTAATTGAAGTTTTGTTTTGAAGACACCCTTTATTCTTATAATATCAGAATTTAATAGCAAACATTTATTATTAGCTAAATCAGTAGGGTAATTTCCTAATGAATTTAATACCGTAAAATTATACTTTTCAAACAAGAAAGCAGTTAAAGAATTTAGCTGGTATTGATCCTTTGATTTGAGAAAACTATAATTCTCTGGAACTGCAACATATTTATAATTATTGATTGAATTTTGAGAAAAAGACAATAAACTGGTTAAGAAAAAAAGGAAAATAAAGAATTGATTTATCAATTTCATGAGAGCTGTGTTATGAATTATATGTAGTTTTTTAGTTCAACTAATTGATCTATTCCGATAATATTGGATGATAAAACCTCTTTGTGATAATTAAAGCAAATTGCATCCATTCCTATATTTAGAGCCCCTTTGATATCGGCCTCTAAATTGTCTCCAATCATTAAGCTGTTTTTTATTGTTGCATTTGCAGCTTTAAGAGCATAATGGAAAATTTTCGGGTTAGGTTTCTTAACCCCTACCATTTCTGAGTTAGTAACTGTTAAAAAATAATGATCAATATTCGACTGATTCAGTTTTGCTTGCTGAATTTCCTTAAAACCATTTGTTATGATATGCAAATTATACTTCAAACTCAAAAACTCTAAAATTTCTATCGTGCCAGAAAATAAATGATTAAAACTAGATAGATGTGTAACATAATCATCCGAAAGTTTGTGCACAAGACTAGCAGAAATATTAACTTTTAAAGCTTTAAAAGTATCATTGAGTCTTGCAAATTTTAGATCACTTTTATCAACTTTATTTTCCCTGTAGAGCTTCCAATAATTGAAATTTATTGGCACATAAACTTCTAAAAAAGAATCTAAGTTAACTTCAATAGAATTTATTTTAAATATTTTCTCAAAAGTTAAAGCTGAGTTTTTATCAAAATCCCAAAGAGTGTGGTCTAAATCGAAAAAAATATGTTTTTTATTTTGAAATTTCATTGTTAGTTTCTAAAATAATATTAAATAATGATTTGAAATCTGACCATCTTGGAATTGAACTCAGAGCATAGTTGTGGAATACAAAGGTAAACAAGCCGTTGACTTTTTTAACTTCTGATATTGCATTTAACAAAGTCTCTTTTTTATCAAGAAAAGATGTGTATTTAAGTAATGAAAAGTCCATCAATTGATAAGGGTAAATCTTCAAAGGCGTTTGAATTTCGTAATCTAAATCATAAAACAAAAATGGGGTACAGGTGCCTGCTCTAAACCCAATTGTGTCAGCATAGCCCATTGTGTAATCAGAATAGATTTCTAGATCTATATAATTCCTGTAGGTTGATGGTAGATTAATTTTCGAAAAAGAAGAGCGCACCGTTGTAGTATCTGTATTAATAATACCATCCATTAACTGCTTTTCTGATTTTAAAATAGCTAAGGAGTCTAAAGCCATATAAGAGGCTTTAATTCCAACAGTACAATAATCTGCAATCGACTTAATTAATGAAATAAATTGTTTCTTATTAGTACTATTATTTTTATCATAAGTGTTAAAATTACCAATTAAAAAAAATACATTAAACTTAATACTACTAACTCTTTGACGGTTTATAATCCAGTTAAAATTATCATAGGGGTCCTTTTTTAATCCAAAAAGAACCGAGAAACGGTCGTAAATAAACTTAAATCGAAGTGAAAATAAATCCGACAGGGTCTCTCCTAGTGTCCTTAACAATCCTTTATTTTTAAAATAATAAGCAACTGGAACGTCAATAACAGGATTTAAAGAAAATTTACGGATTTTAAATTCGTATTTCGGAAAGTGAGTTTTTAGAGCATCTTGAAATTTATAAGCCCAAATATCAATCACTGGTTGGTGTAAGAACTGATGTTTAAAGCCTAAGCTTTCATCCTTTGTGAAACGACCATATGAGTCTTTAACATGGGGCAAGTACTCTTCATAGCGACTCAAAAGATAGAATGAGGCTGAAAATATATCGAAAGGTATCATACTCTTTTCACCACTACTAAAAAAACATTTAGTATCATCCCAAGACTGGACATTCAAATTTAAATCCGATAAACCTTGTTCAAATAAAAGCCCGTTACTTTTAACAAAAAATTCACTCCCAAGAGGTTGTGACCCATAAGATAATTTTAAGTTCTCATGAGCAATAAACTCTTCAATTTTACTTGTAAAAGAAACAGGAATATTTAGGATGCGTGTACAGATTTGTTTAAAAACAAATTTGAGTCGAGGGGTGATTTTATAAGAGTAAATCAATAGCATTATAATACAATTTGTATAAAACTAAAATAAGTTATTTCTGTGACAATTAAACAGTAAATAAATTTTTAAGCTAATTTTAAATTCCATAGAAAAGTTACTCTACCTACAATCATTTAATGAGGTTTAAGTAGATGAGTGCTGATTCTATAAACATACTGTTGTACAGAGAACATGTTTAACTCTTAGTATACTCAACAAGTTCCTTTATTATATCAAAATCTAGCCCTCCGTAACTTCCAGAACTCATCAATACAACTGTTTTATTAACGTAATCTAAAGAAGTTATAAATTCCTTAAAATCGTCTGCATTTGTATATATAATTAAATCATTTCGTTTAAAAGCTAACTCAATTTGATCTTTACTGACCGATTTCAATTTCTTAATTTTAACTGAGTGTGGAGAGTAAAAAACAACTGCTTGATCTGCAGCATCTAAACTTCCCTTATATTGGTTGAGGAATTCAGAATCCAAACTACTGTAGGTGTGTAACTCTAAACAAGCAACAAGCTTTCGGGAAGGGTATTGTGCTTTAACCGCATCAGTTGTTGCTTTGACCTTGCTAGGAGAATGTGCAAAGTCTTTATATACAGCACATTTTGAGTTTGATACTAATTTTTCTAAACGTTTACTTGCGCCAGAAAAGCTAGAAATTGCTTCAAAAAAATCAGCTTCATCTACACCCATTTGCTGACAAATCCATTTAGAACCAGCAATATTATTTAAATTATGGGCACCAAAAACTTCTAGAGGAAGAGGTCCTTCTTCTGTACTAATATATGTAACCCCTGATTCAATTGAATGCTCTGGGGTATAGTATGGAAGTTTACGAACTTGATTTTCACTCTGTTCTACAATATTTTTAACATTCTGATCTTCTGAATTAAAAGTAATACTTCCTCCAACAGTAATGCTATCTACAAAAATCTGGAACTGTTCTAGATAATTTTCAAATGTTGGAAATACATTAATATGATCCCAAGCGATACCACTTAACAGTGCAATATTAGGCTGATATATATGAAATTTTGGGCGCCTGTCTATGGGAGAACTTAAATATTCATCTCCTTCAAGTACAATGAAATCTGCTTCATCAGTGAGCTTAACCATGACATCAAATCCATCTAACTGTGCTCCCACCATATAATCTACTTCGATGTTATGGTAATTTAGCACATGTAATATCATTGCAGTAATAGTTGTTTTTCCATGACTTCCTCCAATAACAACTCGTGTTTTATGTTTAGATTGCTCATATAAAAACTCAGGATATGAATATATTTTCAATCCAAGGTCCTGGGCTTTCAATAGCTCTGGATTATCTCTTTTAGCATGCATTCCAAGAACAACTGCGTCAATTTCATTAGTAATTTTTTCTGGGTACCAACCAAAATCAAGTGGTAAAAGGCCACAATTATATAATCTTGACTTTGAGGGCTCAAAGATAACATCATCACTCCCGGTCACTTTCATTCCTTTATTGTGAAGTGCCAATGCTAAGTTATGCATAGCTGCACCACCAATGGCTATAAAATGTACATTCATGTCTAAAATTTATCGATAGTAAAGATACAAAATGAGCCTTAAACCCTTAGCAATAAACTAAAGCTGTATGACAAATTATATTATAAAATAATTGTAAGGCTTAAACTTTGACTTCAAACAATGAATCAATTTCTTTACTAAAATTATGAGGTACTGAAAAAAATTAGTTTAAATTAATATCTTTTGGATTAAGGGTTTAACATGTTCCATAAACTGTCTTTAAGTTGAACTAGTCCTGATTGGGCAACAGAAGAAATAAATATAAAATCAATAGGAAGCTCTTTATCCAATAAAGTCGTCATCTCAGCTTTTAATTCACCATCAAGCATATCACTTTTAGAAATGGCTATCAAACGGTCTTTATCTAACATTTCTGGATTGTATCGTCTTAACTCATCTAATAATATATCATATTGTTTTTTGATATCGTCAGTATCTGCTGGAATCAAAAATAGAAGTATTGAATTTCGTTCAATGTGACGTAAAAAATAATGTCCCAAACCTTTACCTTCTGCAGCTCCTTCAATAATTCCAGGAATATCAGCCATTACAAATGATTGATAATCTCTGTATTCAACAATCCCTAGATTTGGTTTTAAGGTTGTAAATTCATAATCGGCAATCTTAGGTTTTGCAGCGGTAATTACTGAAAGAAGAGTTGATTTGCCAGCATTTGGAAAGCCTACTAAACCAACATCAGCTAAAATTTTAAGTTCAATAGTTACATATTTCTCTTCCATTGGTAAACCCGGCTGAGCATAACGAGGTGTCTGGTTTGTTGATGATCTAAAATGCCAATTCCCCAAACCCCCTTTACCACCTTCGCAAAGGATAACCTCTTCATTATTTTTAGTGATTTCAAAAAGAATTTCGTTTGTATCTGTATCTCTAAGAACAGATCCTAGAGG
>ERZ767310.2257-NODE-2257-length-10254-cov-4.046573_pt1 | contig 10254 bp, 10 predicted proteins | sample MGYA00374954_ERZ767310 | MGnify/ENA primary metagenome ERZ767310 (study PRJEB28948, sample SAMN06267188) | marine metagenome | isolation source: Columbia River Estuary | place: USA:Columbia River Estuary, USA | collected 2013-07-23 ...
TGAGTACGTCGTCGAAGCGTGCGGATGCCCAGCCGAAGTCTGCGTGCCGTTCGGATTTATAGCCGCTCTTGCTGTGAGCGGTATTGGTGATTTTGTAGAGCAGCAGGGCAGGCAGGCCACCGATTGCGAACCAGAAAGCGGGGGCGATCACGCCGTCAGAGAAGTTCTCGGCGCCGCTCTCGATTGCGCCGCGTGCGACAGCGCTGGCGTCCATGTTGGTGGTGTCGCGTCCGACGATTTGTGCCACGGCGCGGCGTCCATCACCCAGCGAGAGCCGCAGGGCATTGCCTGTGGCCGCGACGTGATCGACGAGCGATTTTTGGGCCAAGAGGATGGCACAAATGATGATTTGACCAAGTGGTCCCAACAGGATTTGCAGTGCTGCGCCAAGTGTGATTGCACCAAACGCGAGGGCGAGTAGCACGATAGCGCCTTTTAGTTTGCGATTGCTGCCTTCGTTGAAGCGGTTGTCCAGAAAGCCGATGAGCCGTCCCATGAGGATTGCGGGATGCGTGAGCCTATCCCACAGCCAGCGGGGTTCGCCTAAAGCTGCGTCGAGGAGCATGGCGAGGCAGAGGATCAAAACGCGTTTTCCAATTGCGCCCAGCGGTCAGGCGCGGGCAGGCCAAGCCGCAACCAGTTGTCGGCATAGGGGAAGGTGCGGCTCCAGACGTGGGATTTCGCGAGGTGGTCTTGGGCGGCTTTGGCGTTGGCGACCTCATAGAGGCGGAACAGTGTTGTGCCGCCTTTGAGTTCTGCGCCTTGCTTTGAGAAGATTTTATCCATACGGGCGGCGTCGGCGGAGAGCCTTTCGCGGGTCTCGTCAGCCCATTGCGGATCGGAAAGGGCCTCTGATCCGATGGCGAGCGCTGGTCCTGAGACGTTCCACGGGCCGAGCAATTCTGTCAGTTTGGTAATGATGGCGGGGTCTCCGATGGCAAAGCCAAGGCGCAGGCCTGCGAGCCCCCAGAATTTGCCAAAGCTTTTCAGCACGATGGTGTTGGGCTGGTTGGCCAAATGCACGAGACTGGCCTCTGGCATCACGTCGCAAAAGCTTTCGTCGATGATCCGAATGGGCGCGCTGATCTCATCGGCGGTCCAATTGATGCCGTCGGGATTGTTCGGGTGGACAACGACCATGGCGTCTGTGTCGGCGTTTTGGAGGGTCCAGCCGGCGGCGACAAAAGAAGCGCCGTGTTCATTATAAGTTGGCCCGGGAATAGTGACGGTGCCTTGGGGCAGGATGCGCGGTAGGGCTGCGATGATGGCGGAAGCGCCTGCGGCGGGCAGGATTGCGGCCCCTTCGGGCACGTTCCAGAAGCTGCGTGCGAAACCTGTCAGTCGCGTAAAGGCGGCAGTGTCAGGCAGGGCTGTCCATGTGTCGGCAGAAAACTTTGGCGTCGGGTAAGGGACGGGGTTTATGCCCGTTGAAAGGTCAAGCCAATCAGCGCGTTTGCCGCCGAATTTTGCGATGGCTGCATCTAACCCGCCGCCGTGATCACGTTTTGCCGTGCTCATGCATCGTCGCCTTCGGGAAGTGGCGGATGGCGGGTCACAAAGTGGCCTTTGATCTCTTGTGGCCATTCGCGGTAGGGCACTTGGCCTGTGGCAGATGCTGCGTGCAGAGTTGCATAGCCAACGATTGCTTTTGCTGCTTCCTCAAGCGGTTCAAAGTCGCCGATGGTGTAGTTAAGTTTGCCGCTGCCTTGAACGGCAACATTGCACCCTGCCTTGCAACCCATCAGGCACGAGACGCGGCGGGTGCGCAAATTGGGTACATCTTTTGCGGCTTTTTCAATCAGACCTGCGAGAATTTCGCCATCGGTCTGATTCGCCCCCCGATCTTCCCAGTCAGAGCGTTTACACGTGTCGCAGATCGTAATCCATGAAGTCATTAGATTGCCCAATTTTTGTTCACCCATATCAAGCGGATTCTTGCTCGAACTGCAAGTCGGTAAGCGAAGAGGTTACCAAATGGTTTTCTCTTCATTTTAATTAACTAATCATTAAGTTTTAAGCCACAGGACAGATGTAATTTGTTAATGTAATGTCGTAGGCCGTTTCGGTTGTTAAAAGGGTATGGTGTAAAAATGCGCACTCTCATCGTGCAGAGTAATTTCAGGTTGGGCCAGATTTGGGCAAGCCATTTGGAACGCCTTGGGGCGACCGTATTGCATGTTACAACAGGCCAAGAGGCGTTGGATGTGATCCAAGAGCAGGAGATGGACGTTGTTGTTCTTGATCTTGTGCTGAAAGAAGGGAGCGCCTTATCTGTCGCCGACTACATTAACTTTAACCAACCCTCTGCGAATGTGGTTTTTGTCACTGACACCACGTTCTTTTCGGACGGCTCGATTTTCTCGCATTGCTCGAATGCCCGCGCATTTGTCGAAACCAGCACGCCGCCCTCGGACCTTGCCGAAATCGTACACCATTACGGCGTTAACGCGTCCCGCGACCGTGCGGCGCAGCGTAGTCTAGAACCGGGTTGATTGGGATAATCCGGTTCGGGTTAATCGTGTCGTGGCTATAGTGATAGTGCCGCACGATATGGTCCATATTCACGGTCTGCGCGACCCCCTGCCATTGATAGAGCTCGCGGGTGAAGGCCCAGAGGTTCGGGTAATCCACGATCCGTTTGCGATTACATTTGAAATGTAGGTGATAAACGGAATCAAAGCGGATGAGCGTTGTCCACAGCCGCCAGTCGGCCTCGGTGATTGTATCGCCCATCAGGTAGCGGTTTTGGCTCAGGTGGCTCTCTAACCAGTCGAGGGTATCGAAGAGGGGGATAACCCCTGCCTCATAGGCTTCTTGGGTGGTGGCGAACCCCGATTTATAGACCCCGTTGTTGAGGGTGTCATAAATCCGGTCGTTGATTGGCGCGATGGCGTCCCGCAGTTCTTCGGGCCAGTAATCGCCGGTGTTCCCAGTGATGTCGTTGAAGGCGCCGTTGAACATGCGAATGATTTCGGACGATTCGTTGGACACGATTGTTTCGCGCTGTTTGTCCCAGAGGATCGGCACGGTCACACGCCCTGTCATGTCGGGGAGCGCGCGCAGATAGACGTCGCGGGCAAATGGCAGGTTGAAAAGCGTGTCGCCTGTCGCGCCGTGCACGTCGGTTTGGAAGGTCCAGCCGTCGGAGAGCATATCGGGATGCACCGCTGAGATGCTGATGTGGTCAGTCAGCTCTTTGAGTTCGCGGAAGATCAACGTGCGGTGCGCCCATGGGCAAGCATAGGAGACGTAGAGGTGGTAACGCCCTGATTCTGCTTTGAAACCTGCCTCGCCAGTTGGACCAGCAGCACCATCTGCGGTGATCCAATTGCGGAATTTTGCCTCGGAACGTTTGAAGCTGCCGCCTGTGGATTTGGTGTCATACCAAACGTCCTGCCAGATACCGTCTACCAATTGGCCCATGTGTGATCTCCTTTGTTGAGAGGAACCTATTGCGGTTGCATGCATTCACCAACCCTCACCTGCGCGGAGGTTTTGTGCGCAGATGCACATTGCCGCGTGTCGTTAAGAGACGCGCCGTGCCGCTTAACCGTTTGCAGGTCCGTTCGCGCCCTCCTATACATTCGCCAACGAAGCCAATTTGGCCAGAGAGGTTGAAGTAACGAAGGTTGACCCAAGACGGGGACCAGACGTTGCTTGTCGTTTGTCTCATCCGAGATCTGCGGAGCCTTGGCCTTGAAAGAGTGAGGACCCGCGATGCGTTTTGCTTTGACCTGTTTGTTGACCCTAGTGGCGCAGTCTGCTGCCGCGCACCCTGGCCATTTGGTCGAGGCCGCCGGGCATAACCATTGGGTTGCGGGTGCGGCGATTGGCATTGCGATTGCTGTTGGGATTTGGGGCGCCTTGAAGGGCGACAAAGAGACCGACGCCGAGATTGAAGAAGATTTGGAAGAGGAAGCCGCATGAAAACGGGTGTTATGATTTGCGGGCATGGCTCGCGTTCACAGTCTGCGGTTGATGAATTCGCGACGCTGGCCGAGAAATTGCCTGCGTATTTGCCCGACGATTGGCTGTGCGATTACGGCTATCTGGAGTTCGCGAACCCTGTGATCCGTGATGGGTTGAACAACCTGCGCGAGGCGGGCTGTGATCGGATTTTGGCCGTGCCGGGGATGTTGTTTGCTGCGATGCACGCCAAGAATGATATTCCGACGGTATTGAATGCCTATGCCGCACAGCATGGTGTTTCTGTCAGCTATGGTCGTGAATTGGGTGTTGATCCCAAGATGATCGCCGCCGCTGCGGGCCGTATTCAAGAGGCGGTTGATGGCGCGAATAAAGCCTATGGCGCTTTGCCTTTGGAACAGACTTGCTTGGTCGTGATTGGTCGCGGTGCGTCTGATCCTGATGCGAACGGCAACGTTGCGAAAATCGCGCGGATGTTGCAAGAGGGCATGGGCTTTGGCTGGTGTGAGGTTGGCTATTCTGGTGTGACATTCCCGCTGGTCGAGCCGTGTTTGCAGCATGTGGCGCGCTTGCCTTATAAGCGTGTGATTGTGTTCCCATATTTCCTCTTTTCAGGCATTTTGATCGACCGTATTTACGGGTTCACCGATCAAGTGGCGTCGGAATATCCGGGCATTACCTTTGTAAAGGCGGGCTATTTGGGCGACCACCCGAAGGTGCTTGAGACTTTTGCCGAGCGTATCATCGAGCAGACGGGAAAGAACCCGCCGCCGAACTGTGGCACGTGTGGATACCGGACCCAAGTTTTGGCGCTGGATGGTGGCAAGCAGGTGACGATCACGGCTGAAGAGCGCAATGGTCATGCCGCGTTTTCCGATACGCCGCCGCCGACATGTGTGCTGTGTAAATATCGCACGCAGGTTCTTGGGTTTGAGCATGAGGTTGGTGCGGTTCAAGAAAGCCATCACCATCATGTTGAGGGCCAAGGTGCGTCTGCGCCCGGATCGAATGTGGCCGATTGCAAGCTGTGCGATACGTTCTGCACAGGCGTTTGCCGCCTAGAGGCGCAGCATACGCATCATCACCATGATCACGACCACGACCACGACCACCACCATCACGATCACGACCATAGCCATGACCACGATCATCATTACCACCACGATGACCATGATCATGTGCATGCGGTCTATCCTCATGCCAAACATCCGCATGGTCCTGAAAGCGCGCGTAAGTCGAAGAAGTCTTAAGCCGCTCAACTGAAAGCCAAGCCATTGCGCCCCTATGAAAAAGACCCTGCCGCGATCTATGCGGCCAGTTTTGCGACTGTGCGCAAAGAGGCCCGATTGGACCGCTTTGCCGCTGACATGCATCCGCTGATCACGCGGCTTATTCATGCCTGTGGCATGGTCGAGATTGCGGATCGGTTGGCGTGGTCGGATGGTGCCTATGCCGCGGGTCATGCGGCGTTGCAGGCGGGGGCGCCGATTTTGTGCGATTGCGAGATGGTGGGTGCAGGGATCATTCGTCGCTATCTGCCTGCGGGCAATGAAGTGATCGTGACGCTCAATGATGCGTCTGTGCCCGAGCGGGCGAAGGCGATTGGCAACACGCGGTCGGCTGCGGCTGTTGAGTTGTGGGCGGATAAGTTGGACGGCGCTGTTGTGGCTGTTGGCAATGCGCCGACGGCCTTGTTTCATTTGCTGGAATTGATTGATGCGGGCGCGCCAAAGCCTGCGGTCATCTTAGGCTTTCCTGTCGGGTTTATCGGTGCCGCCGAGAGCAAGGCCGAACTGGCCGCGAACCCACGTGGCTGTGAATATGTGGCCTTGCGCGGACGTCGTGGCGGATCGGCTATGGCCTCGGCTGCCGTGAATGCGCTGGCTGCTGGTTTGCCGGAGGATCGGGTATGACCGCTTGGTTGCATATCGTCGGGATTGGCGAGGACGGCTTTGACGGGCTGACCCCTGCGACCCGTGCCGTTGTTGAGGCGGCTGAGGTGATTATTGGTGGCGAGCGGCATCATGCCTTGGCTGCGAATATCTCGGCGGAGCGTTTAGCGTGGCCGTCCCCGTTTAACGCGATGGTTGAGACGATAGAGGGCTTGCGTGGTAAGCGCGCGGTTGTGCTTGTGACGGGTGATCCGCTTTGGTTCTCTGTCGGTGCGCGGATTGGGCGGGCGATGGACCCTGCCGAGATCGTTTACCATCCGCAATTGTCGGCGTTTCAATTGGCGGCGGCTAGGATGGGTTGGTCTTTGGCTGACATTGAGACGTTGACTGTGCATGGTCGCCCTGTTGAACAGATGATCGCGTTTATCCAGCCTGATGTGCGTTTGCTCGTGCTGACGACGGGCGCCGAGACGCCTGCGCAGATTGCGAAGTTTTTGAGTGAGCGCGGGTTTGGGAAGTCAAAGATGACCGTGCTTGCTGCGATGGGTGGCAAGGACGAGGCGCGTTTTGATGGGACTGCGGATGCTTGGCAACATGAGGTCCCTGCGTTTAATACCTTGGCTGTCGAGTGTATTGCGGCCCCTGATGCCGCGTTGTTGCCGCGTGTTCCGGGATTGGCGGATGCCTTGTTCCAGTCTGATGGCACGATGACGAAGCAAGAAATTCGTGCCGCGACGCTTGCGAAACTGATGCCGATGCGCGGTGCGCTTCTTTGGGATATCGGTTGTGGCTCTGGATCGGTGGCGATCGAGTGGATGCGGGCCGCCCGTTATGCCCGTGCAATTGGGATTGAGCCGCGTGCGGATAGGCGGGCAATGGCGGGTGCCAATGCGATGGCTTTGGGCGCGCCGAAGTTGGAGTTGGTGGACGGCATGGTGCCTGATGCGCTGGGCGGTTTGCCCGCACCAGATGCGATTTTCATTGGCGGTGGATTGAGCCGTCCGACCTTTGATGCGGCTTGGGCTGCGTTGCGTCCTCTTGGCCGTTTGGTGGCCAATGCGGTGACGCTTGAGAGTGAGGCCGAGTTGATGGCGTTGCATGCGGAATTCGGCGGGGAATTGGTCCGTATATCTGTTTGTCGCGCGGAGCCTGTTGGCCGTTTGACGGGATGGCGTCCAGCGCTGCCTGTGCCCCAGTGGAGTTTGGTGAAGCGATGATGACTGATGACGCGCGGCTTTCGCCGACGCCCCACCCGCCATCCCAAGGCACATTGTATGGTGTTGGCCTAGGGCCGGGTGCGCCTGATTTGATCACTTTGCGAGCGGCGCGGTTGATTGAGGGGGCGGCTGTTGTGGCCTATCCTGCGCTTGCCGGTGGGGACAGTTTTGCGCGGTCGATTGCTGCGGATTTGATAGCACCCGATGCGCTTGAGATCGTGATGGATGTGCCGATGACCGTGGAGCGCGGCCCTGCGCAGGCGGCGTATGACAAGGGCGCTGCTGATATTGCGGCGGCTTTGGATCGTGGTCAGGATGTGGTTTGTCTGTGCGAGGGCGATCCGTTTTTCTATGGCTCGTTTATGTATGTGTTTGCGCGGTTGTCTGGGAAATACCAAGTTGAGGTTGTGCCCGGTGTGACGTCGATCACAGCTTGTGCAGCGACGGCGGGGATGCCGCTGGCTGCGCGTAATGAGCGTTTGACTGTGTTGCCCGGGCCTTTGCCAGAGGTCGAGTTGCGCGCACGGATTGATGGCGCGGAGAGCGTTGTCATCATGAAGGTGGGTCGTCACATGGCCAAAATTCGCGCTGTGATCGAGAGCCTTGGGCTGACGGATCGTGCGATGTATGTTGAGCGTGCGACGCTGCCGCAGGAAGTTGTGCTTCCGCTTAAAGATGCGCCTGAAAAGGCACCTTATTTTTCAATGATTTTACTGACCAAAGGGGCCGATCCATGGCTATGAAACCTGTTGTAGTAGCGCTTTCGCGTTCGGGTGAAGTGACTGCGCGTAAAGTGGCTGCTGTTTTGGGCGCGTCGGTGCATGGTCGAGAGGGGCGTGTGGACAGGGCGGATGCATTCTTTGCGAATGCTCTGGATCATGTGCGCGATTTGTTTGCGGCAGGTGTGCCTGTTGTGGGCGTTTGTGCATCGGGGATTTTGATCCGTGCTGTGGCGCCGTTGTTGATGGATAAATTGACCGAGCCGCCTGTGGTTTCTGTGTCGGATGATGGCGCGGTTGTTGTGCCTTTGCTCGGCGGTCATCGTGGTGCGAACCGTTTGGCCTCAAAGATTGCGGATGCGCTGGGTGCCGTTGCTGCGGTGACGACGGCGGGAGATGTTGCCCTTGGTGTGGCCTTGGATGAGCCGCCTGTTGGCTGGACCTTGGTGAACCCTGTGGATGCGAAGGGTGCGATGGCGTCGCTGCTTTCTGGCACGGGGGCGACTGTTGTAGGTGAAGCCCCTTGGTTGGCGGATTTGCCAAAGGGTGACGGTTTGCGGATATCTATAGGCACGGAGCGTCACGGCGATCTGGGTGAGGACCATTTGCAGTTTGCGCCGCAGGTTTTGACGCTGGGTGTCGGCTGTGCGCGGGATTGTGATCCTGATGAGTTGATGGCGCTTGTCTTGGGCGTTTTGGATGAGGCGAAAGTTGCGCCAGAGGCCATTCATTCGGTGAATACCATCACGCTGAAGGCGGATGAGCCTGCGATCATTGCATTGGCGAAGGCGCTGGGCGTGCCGCTGCGGTTGTTCGAGGCGGATGCGCTGGAGGCCGAGACGCCGCGATTGGCAAATCCGTCGGACGTCGTGTTTGCCGAAGTGGGCACGCATGGGGTGTCTGAGGCTGCGGCATTGGCGCAGGGCGGGGCGGATGCGAAGTTTTTGGTGACCAAGAAAAAGACAGCGAATGCGACTTGTGCGATTGCGATTTCTCCTGCGCCTTTGGTTGCGTTGAAGGGTCGTTCTCGGGGCCGTTTGTCAGTTGTTGGGATTGGTCCGGGGCAAGCGGCTTGGCGCACGCCTGAGGTGTCTCGACTGGTGGCCGAGGCTGAGGAACTGGTCGGATACGGGTTATATATTGATTTGCTGGGGCCTTTGGCGATTGGCAAGGAGCGGTCGGATTTTCCACTGGGTGGCGAAGAGGCGCGGTGCCGTTATGCGCTTGAACAGGCAGGTAAGGGCAAGAATGTTGCCCTCGTGTGTTCGGGTGATGCGGGCATTTATGCGATGGGGGCGCTGGTGTTTGAACTCTTGGATCGGTCTGAGGCAGACTTGGGTGTGTCGGATGCGGCGCGCCGTATTGAGGTTGTCTGTTCGCCCGGTGTGAGTGCGTTGCAGGGGGCTGCGGCGCGAGCTGGTGCGCCATTGGGCCATGATTTCTGCACGATTAGTTTGAGCGATTTGTTGACGCCGCGTGATGATATTCTGCGGCGTTTGAAGGCCGCGGCAGAGGGCGATTTTGTGATCGCTTTCTATAATCCAGTGTCTAAGACGCGGCGCACGTTGTTGGCCGAGGCGCGCGATATTTTGTTGCAGCATAGGCCTGCGGATACGCCTGTGATGTTGGCCAGTTCCTTGGGCCGGCCTGAGGAGTATGTGCGGTATCGCCGTTTGGATGAGCTTGAGGTTGATGAGGTCGATATGCTGACGGTTGTTTTGATCGGCTCGTCGAACTCGCGTCTGGCGCAGCTAGGCGAGGGGCCGCGTATGTTTACGCCGCGTGGCTATGCCCGCAAAATTGATGGGGATTTGTCTGGGGCGTAGGGCCAAAGGCATGAGTATTTTGGGACATAGAAAATGACGGTTTATTTTATTGGTGCGGGTCCGGGTGATCCTGAGCTTTTGACGATTAAGGCAGCAAGGATTATTGGCGAGTGTCCTGTTTGTTTATATGCGGGATCTTTGGTACCCGAGGCTGTTGTGGCTTGTGCGCCGACAGGGGCGCTTGTGATGGATACCGCGCCAATGACTTTGGACGATACGCACGGCGCGATTATGGCGGCCCATGCAAAGGGCCAAAACGTGGCGCGGGTGCATTCGGGTGATCCGTCGCTTTATGGTGCTATTGCCGAGCAGATCAGGCGGTTGAAGGCTGACGGGATCGATTACCAGATCATTCCTGGTGTGCCTGCCTATGCGGCGGCGGCGGCGGCGTTGGGGACCGAGTTGACGGTGCCTGAGGTGGCGCAGTCGATTATTTTGACCCGGATGTCGATGAAATCGACGGGGATGCCTGCGGGTGAGACCTTGGAGAACTTTGCGCGGACGGGTGCGACATTGGCTATTCACCTTGGTATCCGTGCATTGCGCGAGATTGAGCGGCAGTTGGCGCCTTATTACGGTGAGGATTGCCCTGTGGCGGTGGTTTACCGTGTGGGGTGGCCTGATCAGTTGATTATTCGTGGTACGTTGATGACGGTGCGCGAGCAGGTGCGGG